>Ga0206825_1076_pt1 | contig 20770 bp, 11 predicted proteins | sample Alteio_BWOrgCont_79_FD_152875 | JGI IMG/M metagenome (GOLD analysis project Ga0206825, IMG submission 152875) | Enriched cells from forest soil in Barre Woods Harvard Forest LTER site, Petersham, Massachusetts, United States -... | ecosystem: Environmental > Terrestrial > Soil > Temperate forest >...
TGGAATTGGGATTGTTTGACCTCTCCCCGGCCCTTCCAATAGGATAGGGGAAATTGTGAAATGTAACATTTTTTGTAAAAAAACTATGTTTTCGGTTAGTTTATTGATTATCAATTAGTTGATGCTTAAAAAGGTAACAAAAACTACCCAAAAAGGTAACAGAAGGTAACAAAAAGGTAACAGTCGTTCGGCAAACTCACGATGACAGAAAGAGTGCCTGAATATTGATATTTAAGAACTTCTGGAATTGCGGGTTTCCTTCCGGTTACTTCTGGTGCCTCGTCCCCTAAATTACACTTTGGTTTGGCGCGAGTTGACCACCCCAGCCGTTCGCAAGCTCACGTCATCCCCTCCTAAAAACAGTAGGGGAGTGTGAAAAATGGCACAAGATATACATAATTATTGGAATTGCCAAATAAATTGGAATATTTATTTTGTTAGGCACTCCACATGTTAGACGCAAGCATTGCGTCTCTACCGGATGACAATTTTTGCGGTATATCGTTCCCCGTTTATGGTTGCGGTGATTGTGTATATACCAGGTGGTGATTGTATTTTTATTTGTTGTTCTTTGTTGGTGGGGAGGGTGAAGGTTTTTATCTGTTCGCCGAGAATGTTGGTGATGATTATGGTTGCGTTTTCGTTACTGGCATAAGGCAGGGTTATGTTGAATGTGCCATCTGATGGGTTTGGCGATACTATTATGTGGGCTGGCTGTGTTGTTAGCGCTTGTACTGCTAATCCTGAGCCGGTATCGGTGCAGGCTACTACATCCATTACGAAGAGGGCGTGGGACGCGCCGCAACTGTTGCTGAGGGTGTAGGATATTAAGGCCGTGCCTACGCTTTCGCCTGTTACTATGCCGGAGCTATTTACCATTGCTATGGCTGCATTGCTGCTGCTCCAGGTGCCACCGGTTACGCTATCGAGCATGTAGGTGATCTCGAGGGGGCAGAGGATGGACTTGCCCGCCCTGAGTGCCCCTGCATTGGGGGCGGTATTGACACTAACGGATATACTTACCCTGTTGCTGCCGCAACTGTTGGTGACGGTATAGTATATAATAGCATCGCCAAAAGATACACCCGTAACTATGCCGGTGCTGCCCACAGTGGCTACGGCAGTATTGCTGCTGCTCCATACGCCGCCTGCTATGGCGTCGCTGAGGGGGGTGGTGGATGCGAGGGCGCAAACAATATCTGAACCCGAAATAGCGCCAACGGGTGGCAAAGGATTGATGGTGACGGTAGTAGTGGCAACGGCTGTGCCGCAGGCATTGGTGACGGAATAAGAAATAGCGCTTGTGCCCCCAAATACGCCTGCCGCTATGCCTGTGCTGCCGATAGTGGCTACGGCGGTTGTTCCCGAACTCCAAACCCCACCGGGAGCAGCATCAGTCAGTGGCAGGGTTGTACCTTCACAGAATACGCCTGCACCCGTGATTGCTCCGGCATCTGGCGCGGTATCAACGGTTATGAAAGTAGTGGCTACAGCTGTGCCGCAGACATTGGCAACGGAATAAGATATGATGCCCGTACCTGCTGCCAGGCCGGTAACCACACCTGCGCTGCTAACAGATGCTATGCCTGTTCCGCTGCTCCATACGCCGCCGCTTGAAGTATCGCTTAACGGAAGTGTGCTGAGTGCGCATAGCGGTACAGCGCCTGTGATAGTACCTGCCACCGGCAACGGTAAAACCGTAACCGTAGTGGTAGTAACGGCTGTGCCGCAACCATTGGTAACAGAATAGGCTATACTGGCCGCCCCTGCTGCTATGCCGGCGACATTGCCGGAAGCATCTACTGTGCCAATAGTTGGTGTGCTGCTGCTCCATGTGCCGCCTGCTACTGTTGCAGACAGCGGAGTAGCCGCGCCTGCACAGACGGATGCCGCACCAGAAATACTACCCGCCACAGGCAAGGGATTGACGGTAACTGTTGTGGTTGCAACAGCCACGCCGCAGCCATTGGTAACGGTGTATTTTATAGTATCTATACCCGAGGCTATGCCGGTGACATTGCCGGAGGCGTCTATTGTACCGATGGCAGTAGCCGCGCTGCTCCATACCCCGCCGGGCAGGGACGCAGTGAGTGGTATGGTAGCCGCCGCACAAAATGCCGCCGCGCCGGAAATACTGCCAGCAACAGGCAGCAGGTTGACAGTGATGGGATAGACAGCAGCGGCAGTGCCGCAGGCATTGGTGACAGAATAAGTAATAACGCCCGCACCGGCGGCTATGCCGGTAACGGCTGTTGAAGCTGTACCCGCAGATGCAATGCTTGCTACACCCGATGTGCCGGGATACCAGGTACCGCCCGCAGCAGTATCTGTGAGTGTATCTGTGGCGCCGAGGCATAGGGAAGCAGGGCCGGTAATGGCGCCCGCATAGGGCGCAGGATTGACGGTAACCGGGTATTTGGCGGTAGTGAAGTAGCAGCTATTGGTGAGCGTGTAAGTTATAGTATCTACACCACCGCTTACGCCCGTAGCTGTGGCAGCAGTGCCTGTGCCGCTTACAGACGCATTGCCGGTAACTACGCCCCAGGCGCCACCTGTGAGCGAGGCGGATACGGACAGGGAGGCTGTGGGGCATATAACCGATACCGTGCCGGTAATGGTGGCGAGGGCTGGAGGAATGCAGATTTTACGGACGGTACGGGTATCGGTAATATAGAAATTACCGCCGCCATCTATACATATATCTGACGCCTCACCTATCTGTGCGGCGGTAGGTGGGCCACCGTCTCCGCTTTCACCTGAACCTCCATTGCCGGCAAAAGTGTTTATGATGCCGGCAGGGTTTACCATGCGCACATTATTGTTGTTAAAATCTGCAATGTATAAGTTTCCACTCGCGTCTATACGCATCCCATCCGGCCCATTTAGCTTTGCTGTTGTAGCAGGAAAACCATCTCCACTGGAACCGGGACTGCCATTACCTGCGTAAGTAGAAATATAGCCGGATGGACTAAGTTTGCGCACACGATAATTATACGCATCACTTATATACAAGTTGCCACTGCCATCCATAATCAAATATCCAGTAACATTTAATTTTGCTGTAGTTGCAGGGCCACCATCGCCACTAAATCCCGCGCTTCCGCCGATTCCGGCTATAGTGGTAATAATACCGGCAGGGTCAACTTTACGGATACAATCATTGTAAGTATCAGCAATATATACATTCCCACTGCCATCAGCATAAACGCCATTAGGTCCATTTAGCGTTGCGTCTGTAGCCGGATGTCCATCGCCGCTATAGCTGCCTCCGCCAAAAATAGCTGATCCACTCCCTGCCACAGTAGTAATGATACCTGTAGCGCTTACTTTACGGATACGATTACAACCGGCATCAGCAATGTACATGTTACCAATACCATCTAAGCATATTTGGTTCTGTTCACTTAATCTGGCAGCCGTAGCAGGGCCGCCATCACCAGAAAACCCCCCGGTAGTGGTACCGCAGATACCTGCAAATGTTGTAATGATCCCAGATGTATTTACCATACGAATACAGCAGTTATTAATATCTGATATATATATATTACCGATAGCATCAGCACATACGCTTATCGGGTTTTCAAAAGATGAGGCTGTAGCAGGGATTCCGTCACCAATGGCGCCCATAAGGCCGCTACCGGCAAATGTGGTGATGACTTGTGAGTGGGAGCAGAGTGGCGTAAAAAAGAGTGCGAGTAAAAGTGTGTAATGTTTCATAGGGGTGGTTTTTTTGTCTGAATTATGATTAAAATGATTTTAATGATTTACTATGATTTTAGTCTGAATCACGGATTAATCGGATTAAAGGATTTCACGGAATTTTTTTTAACAACACTACTTTTCGTCCTCGCCGAGTCTCCACCCTTCGCGGGACTTGGCGATACTCGCACCTAATAGAAACGAACTCACATTGCGCTGTTACACAATTCTATTATTCTCTAACGTAAAGTTAAAGACAAAAAAATGAACTATCAAAAAAAATAAAAAAATAAATGTGCCACATTTGAAAAAGTGTGGCACATCTTATTTAGCGATACCATTCGTTGCTGCCAGGGGTTTCCCTGGTTTTTTTATTGCACTTATGCAAAATGTACAGTGCAAGGTATAAATTTGTGAATTATGAAGCTATCATTCAGCAACATAATAAACTTCAAAGCGTCATCGTTCGGCGCGGCTTATTTGAGAAAAGAAGTTTCATAATAAATTATCTTCCTTTATGGCAAAGCAATCGAAAAATAAGCAAATTCTAAAAGCCCCCCCCCCGCTAAAAAAACAGCAGGCTATTGGTAATACCGCAAAAACAAAAGAGAGGCAACTATTTTCTCAAAGAAAATTATGCGTTATATTATTTGTTCTTTCTTTTTTAGTTTATGCCAATACTTTAAAAAACGGCTATGCTTACGATGATATAAATGTAATAACTGAAAATACTTTAGTAACAAAAGGCGTGGCGGGCATTCCCGTATTGTTGTCAACGCCTTACCGTAATGGTTTTTATGCCAATTCCAATGATTTTTACAGGCCGCTATCGCTTGTAGTGTTCGCAATAGAATACCAGGTTGCCGGCGCTTCTCCTGCGTTTGGCCATTTTATTAACGTAACCATCTTTGCCTGTTGTGTAGTTTTTCTTTTTCTTTTTTTTGACCGGCTATTTAAGCGTCAAAAAACTTACGCAGCCTTTATCGCATCATTGTTGTTCGCGTTACACCCGATACATACCGAAACGGTCGCAAACATTAAAAGCCTTGATGACCTGCTTTGTTTTTTCTTTTCTTTCCTGGCGCTGAATTTATTTGTAAAATATGCCGGTACAGGCAAGTTAAAGCATTTATTACCGGGCGTGGTTTGCTTTTTTTTATCCCTGTTATCAAAAGAAACAAGCATCACTTTCCTTGCCATCATCCCATTAGTATTCTTTTTTTATCTTAATGATAGTAAAAAACGCAGTATTCACATTTCGCTCGGCGCATTGCTGGCGGCCATTGTCTTTTTAATTACCAGGTCTTCTGTATTAAAAAGCTACCAGGCAAACCACAGTTCTGATATTTTATTTATTGACAATTTCCTATCCGGAGCCTCCATCCCGGAAAGGCTTGCAACCGAAATGGAGATACTTGGGTTGTATTTAAAAAAACTCCTGGTTCCATACCCACTTATTTGCGATTATTCATACAATAGTATCCCTGTTGCCGGCTTTGACAATATTGCCGTAATAATTTCATTTGCCGTTTATTGCCTGCTGGCCTATTTTAGTTTGTCGGGGATCATAAAAAAATCAAAAGACCCCTTAGTTTTTGCAATACTCTTTTATCTTATTACTCTTTTTCTTTTTTCTAATATTCTGTTCTTAATCGGAACTGCAATGGCTGAACGGCTTATGTTTTTCCCATCTGTTGGCTTCTGCCTTGCAATGGCGCTTATTATTGAAAAATTGCCTGGAGGAAGAACGCAAAACAAGATAATATCGCCCCTTGTAATAGCAATAACGACCATTGTTTTTTTTATCTACGCTTTTATAACTATTAATCGAAATAATGATTGGGCAGATAATTATACCCTGTACTCAACTGACGTTATAAAATCTCCAAATAGCAGCCGCCTGAATGTGTATATGGCAAAAGAATTGGATAATATCGCAACTGATGAAAAATATCCGGTAAAGCAAACACAAACCTGGGAAGAAGCAAAAACCTACTTAATGAAGGCAATAGCCATCTATCCTGAAAATGCTGACGCATACAACACATTGGGCGTAATATATTTTAAAGCAGGTGATTGCAAAACAGCAATAACCAGTTTCAAAAAAGCCCTTGACATTGAACAATCCAATATAAAAATACGCGCAATGCTCAATATTGGTTTATGCTACAACCAATTGAAACAATACGACTCATCCGTTATATACCTCAATAAAACGCTGGCTATTGACCCTGATCTTGTTGATGCACAAAAAGGATTGGGGCTTGTTTTTTTAAATACGCAACATTATGATTCGGCAGAAGTACATTATAAAAAAGTATTAACGCTCAAACCCGATTATGTAGCGGTAATAGCTGATCTTGGGGTTGTTTATTACAGCGTTCAAAAATATGATCAGGCGATAGTTCAGTTTGAAAAAGCAATTGCAATTGACCCGGGCTATTTTCAGGCATACATTGATCTTGGTTACGTTTATTTGTCAAAACAACAGTATGAATACGCCATTAAGAATTTCAATAAAGGGCTTTCAATCAATGCTGTCAGCGCGAAAGATATCTTACCATTAATAGCAATCTCCTGGCAAAAATCAGGCAATATTGACAGCGCTAAAAAATATGAAGCAATCGTACAAATCAACAATCCAGGGTTTAAGTTGTAAATTTGCTTATGCCCATTGCCTTTCATAAAGAGCTAAGACAATTAGTGCGCGCAAAAAAGATCGTCTCGGTGTTGCCGCAGCGCGCGCAGGGAAGGGTTGCCAAAATGCTTTACGATTATGAATCTGCCGGTATCAATGGTATAGACCTGGTGGCGCCGTTGCAGCAGGAGGGCCTGGTTTGTTTCATAAACAGTAAAGACCTGATAGGCTGGAAAATTTTCTTTTTCGGGGAGTATGAGGCGGATACCAATACTGTGCTGGCAAAGTATATAAAAGAAGGCGATGTGGTTATTGAGGCCGGGGCAAACATAGGCAGCGAAACAGCGCTGATAGCCAGGCTGGCAGGCAACGGGCATGTGCATTGTTTTGAGCCTAACCCATATACCTACGAGCGGTTGAAAATAAATATTGCCATCAATGAACTGGGCAATGTAAGCGCCTATGACTGCGCACTGGGCGAAAGCGACAGCACGATAGCGTTTAACATTTACCCAAAGGGATTCTGCAACCCGGGTATGTCGAGCAAATACATGGAAACGGCCCAGACCAGGAAAATAAACGTGGTGCAGAAAACGCTGGATTCATTTGCAGCGGAAAACAAAATTGAGAAAGTGGACTTCCTGAAAATGGATATACAGGGCGCCGAAATGGATATGATAATAGGGGCAGGAGGTACGATCAGCAAATGCAAGCCGGTGATCTTTACAGAAGCCTGCGCGCCATACAATAATACCGGGCAGCTTTATGAAAAGCTATCGGCATATGGGTACAGCATCTATCTTATTGCAGGAAAAACCACCAGCTTTATGCAGTCTGTTGCTGAAATAAGGGATGGCAACTGGCTTGCCATCCCCCGGAAATAATCCTTTCCACGCAATCTATTCCACTCTGTTCAAGGCCAGTTCTTCTTCCACGTCGTTTCTTTCCGACGCCGGGTTAACCGGGTTATTGATCATCTTTTCGATAAAATTTATTACCAAAGACATTGCAAACGCAAACAAAATTATCACACCGCTCATTTCACACCTCTCTTTTCCTATATGTATAGAAAATTCCGTGCCAAACTTTTCATTTTTAGGGTTTTACGGGAAAAATATTTTTAGCCGCATTATTCTTCAAAAAAAAAGCGCAAACGGCTTATGCCATCTGCGCTTATATATTCGGAAGTTATTAGCTTTTATTTACTTTCGCTGTCGTCGCCGTTGTCTTTGGGCGCTTCTATTTTATCCATTGCGAACATGAGGGAGAAGCGCAAGGTATTAGATAAAGGGTTGCGGGTAGTACCTGAGCCTTCGGGTACCAGGTAAGAACAGTTGATAGCGAATACATTGTACTTTACACCTATACCGCAGGTAACATACTGGCGGTCGCCATTGTTCGGGTTTTCATAAAAATACCCGGCGCGGAATGCAATGGTATTCTGGTACCAATATTCGATACCGGTTGATACGTCAATTTCTTCTATCTGGTCGCCGGTCTTAAATGAGTTGAGTATTCCCGGAACAACCGCGTATTGTGTGTCGCCATTATTCAGCACAGGAACCAACAATTTATTCATGTCCATAGTGAAGGTAACTTTATTATAGGGGTCCACCTGCATGGTATATGCCGCGCCTATGCCCAGGTTCATGGGTATAAAGTCGCTGCGGCTGGAGTTGTAAGATATTTTTGAACCGATATTGCTTGCCACCGCGCCAAAGCTGAATATGTTGAATTTGTCGTCCGTGATCTCATGCTTTTTGGTGTAATAGATACCGAGGTCTGCGGCCACAGCATTTCCCGGGCGGTAATCTGTACTGTTTGCGCTATAGCTTACCCCTGAGGCGATAGCGGAGTGAATATACCGGAGGGATGCGCCCGTGGATAAAAATTCGGAAAGTTTACGTGAATAACCCATATCAAATGAATATTCCCGGGGCATACCGGTACCTATGGGGTTGCCCAAACCATCTGTGTAATTAATGTTGCCGAGGGAAAAATAACGCATAGAGGCGCTGATCGTATTTTCTTTGTTTTCGCCGAACTTACCATAGCCTGCGAGGTAAGCGAGGAATATATCCGGCACCAGGTCTTTGAGCCAGGGAGTATAAGTGGCAGAAAAGCCATAATTCTTATCCGCAAAAGGCAGTTTAGCCACATTCCAGTATTGGGCGTTGGCGTCGGCGTCAACGGCTATACCGGCATCGCCCATAGCGCCTGCGCGGGCGTCGGGAGATATTCTTAAAAAAGGAACAGCGGTAGTTACAAAACTTGAAACTGTTCCGTTTATATTCTGCGCCCGGAGATCGGAAGATGCGATTCCCGCCAGCACTGTTAACCCTATTAAAGCAAAGTGTTTTGCCATTATATTATTATTATAAAATTTAAAGTTTTGCAAAAATATTCCTTTTTACTCATTCCGGCAATAAATTTATTATGTCCCGGGAACCTATTAACGCACAATGACCAGTTTTTGGTATGCACTGGACCTGAAACCATTTCCGGTAGTAAGATTAAGCCGGTAAACATATACGCCAGAAGGCAACAACGCTCCATGATTGTCCGTTCCATCCCAGGTGATCACATTTGTGCGGCTATCTGTCGCAGTAAATGATTCATTTATATTCCTGACTAATGCTCCTGCCACATTATATATCTCTATTTGCGCGTCAAGCTGGTCGAAAGGATGGTTCTGTTCAAAAACAAAATTGGTTGAACTGCTGAACGGGTTAGGGTAATTCCCAAGTTGTTGTATGTCCACCACCGTGCTGTCCACAACAATAAACTCAACAGTACCCGTACCCACATTATCATTTACATCCCAGGCTTTCACTTTAAGGGAATGTTTGCCATAGGCAAGCCCGCTTATAGGAAAGGTAACATACCCGCGCTGGTAGGTGTTTGGTGCGGTCTGGTAATAATCGTTCAGAATATAGGGGGCTTCGAGGTTGCCATCCAGCACACCGATCAGGTCGTGGCCCACTTCATTTCCCGAAACATTTATACCCGTTGAATCATACAATGCAACAAAAAGAGAAGTATTGGCGCCGGTGATACCGTCATTTAAGAACAGGCTGTCATTAATATATGGCTTTACCACTGGCGTATCGGAACTTACTACCGGGTTATCCGAAAATCCGCCCACGGTAAGTGAAGTATCAACACCGGCGGCGTCTGTAATCCCATTATCGGCATACATGCTTATTTTACCTGTACCAAGATAATAGTCTATATCTTTAGGTGTAATAAATGTGAATGAATATTGCCCGTTGACTACAGTAGCCTTTCCTTTATAAACTAAATTGTCCTGCAGGTAAAATGTTTCGTTACAACCGGAAATCGTGGTTATAGCCCTGGGTTTATCATAAAACGACACCGATAACTGCCCGTTAAATGTAGTCAGCACACTGCCGTCATAGTCCCTTATACTTCCGTAAGCCACATAAGCGCCTAAAGCCTTTATGGTATCGGATGGAAGCTGTGTAGCCCCGTCTCTTACACTGTCTAATTTAATATTGTAATTAGGGAAATCGGGCGTCAGGGCAGGGTCTCCCAATAAAGCGAATTTACGGAAGTTGACCGTTGTCGAGGGGTCGTCCGTATAGAGGTAAGTAGCATTTTTTCCAATACGGAAGGCGTCGCCAAAGGTATTCCAGGAAAGGTTTGCGTTGCGGGTAAACTGCGCGGCCAGGAATTGGGTGTTAAGCTCAATATTAAAAGTAGAATACACTGCCTCTGTAGTAGTGAGAATGGCAATAACCCCGCCACCGCTTCGAATCACCATTTGCTCGGCGGAAGATACAAACTGGGGGTGGTCGAACTGCCCGAAGTCGCAGGTAGCCGTTACCATCAAAGGGAGCATATTGGTATTGTTCCAGTTGTTGAAATCATTTTCCGTAAGTATGCGTTCGCCCGACCATACATCTGGGTTTCCGTGCCCGTTATAGTTGATGAGGAAAGTGCCGTTAAATACCTGCTGGTCAATTATAGCGTTTGCATTTGGGCAACGGTTGCCTGCCGGCGTTGAAACAATAGGTATTGCGTCCACATATACTTTCTCTATATTGTACAGGTTTGCTCCTGAAACAGTAAGTTGATTGGAAGCAGTCTCGGCATCATACATATGGTTGCCTGCGGCATCAATCTGGTCGGGCGCGCCTACACAACCCATGTCTGCGGCAAAGGTAGCCGATACGCGCCAGGGTCCCAGGGTTGCAGGTTGATTGTAGCCCATTATTTTATTTACAAGCGAGGTTGCGTCATCTTCCGATCTTGCGGGTAAGCGGCCAATGCCTATGTCCAGCGCGTTTATAATGTTAGGGTTCTCAATGTTTTCATTATCATCTAAGAAGCCATAAAAATCATCGGAGGAAAAAGCAATGAGGTCGTTGAATGCCGAATCTGACTCATATACCGGCACATAGTTGGAATTGTTTGCCAGCCTGTTCTTATAATCATAGGAAGCCCCCCCGAATAAGAGGATGTACTTTGGCATTTGGGATGCGTCGGTTCCGGCTCTCTTATAATACATACGCGCATAATCCCTGATAGCGCTCAAGTCCTGCGCTCCCGATGAAAACTCGTTATATACCTGTGCGGTAGTAGCCACAGCTACGCGCATATTGTCGTGCTGCCGGTGGTATGTGGCAAGCTGGTTGGCCTGGTCCAGGAAATCAGGGTACGTTACAATTATAAGGTCCACCTGCCCGGAGTCGTGAAGGTTCTGGTTGGCAACCGTGCCTATGTATGATGGGGTAAACAGGTTACTGCTGTTCATTGCCGCATATTCATGCAATATTGCAGCATCCTGGCTAAATGTGTAAGTGCTTCCGCTTAAACTACCATTCATCAAAACAGGATTTTGCCTGTCGGTAATATCCCATACCTGGGTATTGCTGTTAGCCCCCTGCAACTGGTAAGCAGCTATATTTCCCGCGCCTACGCTTTGCCAATCCCGGAAGCTCATCTGGTCGCTGTTCATACTCAAACCGCGCCTTGCATTCAATTCAATATAATCAAGATAACCAACGCCGGAAGCATCAGCAGCATTGAATGTAATGCTTACGGTAGCCACGGAAGAGTTGCAGGCAACAGAGCCATACACGGTATCCTGGTTCATTACATTGTCCGGGTTATCCGGGCAACCGGTACAAGACAGGAAAGGGCCTGTACCAAGGCTATTACCGTTCACCGAAACAGTATAGCTGCATCCGCCAACATCTGCCGTAGATCCCATCACTGTCTGTAAATAAACATTGGATACGGTGGCGCCAATATTGAAACTGAACTGCTGGGTGGTATTTCCTAACTGCGGATAAAATTCTTCTCCATACCATTCCTTACCAAGTTCTGCGGGGTTTTCCAGGTCCACATCATGCACATCGTAATAATTAAAACTGCTGACCGTAACATTGGCAGCAGCAACAGCCGGCTGAGATGTTATATGTTTACCTCCGCCCGACTGGTCGAAATTGATGAAATAATAAGCGGTATCGGAGTATATATTCTTCTGGTGAACGAACATCTGGTTCACGCTGTCGAATACCCACGATGTGGGGCCAACCGCGTAAAAGATCACATTTCCGGCGTTATTAAGGTCGCCATTAACTGAAATGGCATTTTCTATTAAATCTGTTGGCCGGGATACTGAGTTATCTTCTGACAGCATATTACCGCCATTCCCGAAAATACGGATATTGGCGCGCGTGGTACCTGCGGGCAGCCCCATGCTGTTGAAAAAACTATTGTCGAGTAAATAGTAGCCTGTTTGTGTAATGGCTATTTTATACCACGTACCTGTTGATAATACTGAAGTGTAAACATCTGTAGTCCTGGCTGCATTCCTGTTAGCTGCCTTTGGTTGTTCATTTACAGTAAGTGTAAACTGGCTAACCATATTTACCTGCCCCGCATCAGCGCCTGCGGTATATAAAGGTACCCGCACAACAGCAAAGGGCCTTTTACGTTCCATGCCTATCTGTACCTGTATTTTGTTTGGGTCCGACAACTTTGCGTCCTTCGGCAGGGCTGCATCTGGTGTATAGACGACGCCAGACAATACCACTTGCGGAACGGCATATTCACTAAGCCATATTTTCTCAACAGCGTAGCCTTTAAAAATATCCTTCTGCTTTACCACATAAGTTCCGGTAAATGCGTACATTGGCCGGAAAGCAAATAAATTGATGAGTAAAATAAGGAACGCTATTGCTTTTTTCATTTTTTCTTGTATTTAAAAGGCTATAAGGTATGGCTGAACCAAAATTAAGCAATAAATATGTTAATAATCATAGAAAAGCTATAATCTTCAAGGTTAATAACGGGATTATTTTTCAAATATTATATTCTTAAAAATAAATTTTATGATTTTTTTTTGACTTACGCCCCGAAAGGCTTGAAAATTTGAAAAGAATGAGGTAACATTGTAACTGCTTTTAACAAACTACCTACTAATTAGTGTAAATATTTTGGTATAATTATGAAAAGAAAACTCATTGGCGTTGGCTTGCTGTGTATAGGTGCAGCTACTTTCTTCTCTGCATGTTCCAGTGGTTCGCATAAGAAAGGGAAGGGGGAAAATATATCCCAGGTCACCGGATGGCCACTGAATGATAAGCGGTTCGGCGGTTATGAAGTTACAAACTATCCGGGGCAGCAAACCCCGGTAGGTATGACCTTTGTACAAGGTGGCCGTTTTACCATGGGCGCTACCGATGACGAAATGCCTACCTTAGAAAATAATAGCCAGAGGCGCACCGTTTCCGTTTCTTCATTTTATATGGATGAGACCGAAATTGCGAATGTAAGCTACCGGGAATATATCTTCTGGCTCACCAGAGTATATGGCGCGGATTACGCACCCCTTATAGATAAGGAAAGGCCCGACCAAACCGTGTGGCGCTCTGCGCTCGGCTACAATGAGCCTTACGTAAAAAATTATTTTAACGCCGCAGCTTATAACAACTACCCTGTGGTAGGAGTAAACTGGTACCAGGCTTGCGATTTTTGCCAATGGCGCACAGACCGTGTTAATGAGTTATTAGCTATCTATGCAAGGGCGTTGAAGCCTAACGCTACCCAGTCGAATGAAGACGTGTTTACCACCGAAACATATCTCGCCGGCCAGTACGAAGGTACACAAGGAGCAGCCCCGCACAAGGATCTTGACCCTAACGGATCAGGACACCGCATACTTCACTTAGAGGATGGGGTATTCCTTCCCGATTACCGCCTGCCAACCGAGGCCGAGTGGGAATATGCAGCGCTGGGGCTGATAGGCAATAACCCAAGCCCCGAAAACAAACGCCGCCGTGGTGAGGAAGTTGTTACGGATCGTAACAACGTACCCTGGGGACCAAAAAATACAGCGCGTTATGGATTGCACAACCAGTACCAGGGAGAATTTGAAGGCAACTTTATGAGAGGCCAGGGAGACGCTATGGGCGTTGCCGGCGGCCTTAATGATAATGCCGATGTAACAGCCCCGGTAAGGTCTTACCTCGCCAACGCTTTCGGCTTGTATAACATGGCCGGAAACGTAAATGAGTGGGTGATGGATACCTACCGCCCGTTATCGCATGAAGATGTGGATGAGTTCCGCCCCTTCCGTGGTAATAAATATACCGAGTATAAAATCCAGGAAGATGGTACTCTTGAGGAAAAAGACAGCATCGGCCACCTGCCATTCCAATATGTATCTAACGCTGAAATACAATCTAACGGGCGTTATGAAGTAAGGAGCGGCGACCTGAACAGTTATAAGGATGGCGATACGCTTTCGCAGGTTGGCTATGACTATGGCAAGAACACACTCATCAACGACTCTACAAAGGTTTACAAAGGCGGCGGCTGGGACGACCGCGCATACTGGTTATCGCCCGGCACACGCCGTTACAGGCAGGGTAATTTACCTGCTGCCGATATAGGTTTCCGTTGCGTAATGGACCGCCTCGGCAGCCCCGATGGCGATAATGAGCCAGGCGGCAACACCTTTGGCGGTCAGAAGAGCCACAAAAGATAATAAAACGCAGTTTTAAAGTGTGAAATAAACAATGATTAAAAGAACCCCTTTCCAGGGGTTTTTTATTTTTACAAAAAATTTGCTTTAAGTGGAAATAGCCGAACTATATAAATTATACCTGCAACACCCGGCCATACAAACAGACACCCGCAAGCTACAGGCAGGCGGGCTGTACTTTGCATTGAGTGGAGCAAATTTCGATGGCAATACTTTTGCAAAAGAAGCCCTTGAAAAAGGCGCTGCTTTCGCTGTAATAGACAACCCCGCCTACGCATATAATGACCAGTGTATTGCAGTGAACAATGTACTGGCTACGCTCCAGCAGCTTGCCAATTACCACAGGCGGCAGTTCACCATTCCGTTTATTGCCATTACCGGGTCGAATGGGAAAACAACCACCAAAGAACTGCTGGCCGCTGTAGTGCGCACCCGCTTCATTACTTATGCCACCGAAGGCAATCTGAATAATCATATAGGCGTACCGCTAACCTTGCTGAAAATAAAGCCGGACGCGCAAATGGCAATCATAGAAATGGGCGCCAACCACCAAAGGGAAATTGCGGGTTATTGCGAAATTGCTATGCCCACACATGGCATTATCACTAATTGCGGCAAGGCCCATATAGAAGGCTTCGGCGGTATAGAGGGTGTGCGCAAAGCCAAGGGCGAGCTGTATGATTTTTTAAGGGAGCATGACGGCGTTATATTCCGTAATACAGACCTCGGCTACCTGCAATCTATGGCGCATGGCATAAGGCAACAGGTTACCTACGGGAGCGCAGACGCTACCTACATAGGCAGACCAATACAGGATGGCGTTTTTTTGAAAGTAGCAAGCCTGTCATCCCATACCGAAACCACAATAGATACCCACCTGGTAGGCGCATACAACTTTCCCAATGTAATGGCGGCCATAGCCGCAGGGCTGCACTTCGGGATCGCTATTGACGAGATAAAAACAGCCGTCGCTGCATACAACCCCGACAACAGCCGTTCGCAATGGCTCGTGAAAGGCAGTAACAAAATAATACTCGACGCCTACAACGCCAACCCCAGCAGTATGCGCGCCGCCATCCTCAACTTCGCGGAAGCAGACCTGCCCAATAAAATACTGTGGATTGGTGGCATGAAAGAAATGGGCGCAGATGAATTACAGGAACACAAGGAACTCGTAACCTTAATTGCAAACTACCAATGGCAGGGCGTGATACTGGCAGGCAAGGAGTTCAAAGACATACACAACGGCTATGCCTGGTTTGAAAATTCTGCGGACGCCGCTACATATATCAAAGCCAATCCTCCCGTTAATTGCTCCATCCTTATCAAAGGCTCAAGGGGCAGTAAAATGGAGGTGTTGATGGAATCGTTGGGGGGGTAGTAATCAGTAAAATAGCAAGCCAGGAAAAATTGCTTTTGTAAGTTTTCCATTTTCGTTTTTTTTATTACTACTCTTCTTGATTCCTTTTTTTTTCTTCCCTTCTCCTACAAATAGCCCCGCAGTATATTTATCATAAAGCTCAAAAAGGTACTCTATGCGTTTTGTTTCGGACTGGAAAGGCTGCGGGCGGTAGCAGAGGTCAACAGCTTTATCAAGCGCCTGGTGGGCTTTTATGAGTACCGGCGGCATGGTATTTGGGTCGTATAGATCTGCAAGGCTGCTATTGGGGAATTGCGCTCTTGCATCCAATACTTTTTGCACGGCTGCTTCTATTGTTTTTACATTTTTCGAGGTTGGGTTTTCAGGCCATGGGAAGTTGTTGTAAACAATGGTATTGGAATAGCTATAATCACTCTTCATTCTGCCGCATATATACCTCATCCATGTCATGTGCATCAAAGATGTAAGAACACCAAAATGATAGCGTGTAGTATCAGATACAATAAACGTTTTGTCAGAAACAATATAGTCTTTGGGTAAGTAAGCGATAGGTATATACTTTCTATTTTCAGATGATACCTTTGGGATTAATAAAAAGTCTTTTTTAGGTTGTCTTTCTTCGGCAAATAAATATGGAAAATCTGCCATTTTTTTTGTACCTGACCTTCTGCTTTCTTCTCGGAATTTTTTTACATTTTTAAACCGTTCTTTAAATTCAGCAATATTTCTAAGTTCTGAAGGATTATAGTCTTTTAACCAAATACACCATCTTGTTATATCATTAATTATATCCTCCCCGCTCACAAATCTTTTAAAATACTTTTTTGTTGCAGGATACTTTGACACAATTGCTTTTTTCTCATCGTTACTTAATATTAGAAACCCGCCATCACGGGCAGCACTACCAGATTGCATTTTTGGTACTGAACAAATAGGATTGGAAATTGAATTTAAAAAATTGTCGTTCCCTTCTACTAAATATGGATTAATATTCTTTACTTCAATTACATGTGGCTCACCCTTAATATTATCATACTCATAAAGTTTTTTGTTGTTACTATCATAATCCGCAAATCCAATAATAATAACATGAACGGCTGCATTGCCACGTGCCTCATTACCCCATTTGAATGTACGATGCGCAAAATGGATTTTGATGTGGTATTTGTTGAACAGTTCATTCCATAAGACCCCTACCTGTTCGCCCTGTGAAATGGAATTGGTACTTACAAAAGCAGTTTTTGTTTTTAGCCCGGTATTCTCTTTGTTTGCATTCTGCATGTATTGGGCCGCTTTTATATACCATGCGGTTACATAATCCAACATTCCATAAGAGCTTACTCCAATAAATGTTTTGGCTAAATCTTCTTTTTGTTCAATTGTTTGGTAAGCAGTGCCGATAAACGGCGGATTGCCCAAAATATAATTATAGCGTGGTGTGCCTTTATCCCAGGGCATTGTATCTAATAAGCCCTGCCAGTCTATGCGAAGGGCGTTGCCGTGGGTTATTTTGGCGCTTTTGTTCAATGGCAGGCGCACAAAGTATTCACCGAAGGTTTCACTTACCAATTGGTTCATCTGGTGGTCTATAAGCCACATGGCTACCTGGGCTATTTGTGCGGGAAATTCTTCATATTCTATACCATAGAACTGGTCAACATTTACATTTATATAGTAGTCTATATTGGTTGCTATCTGGTTTTTAAATTTTTCTTTCAGCAGTTCTATTTCCAGCAGGCGCAGTTCGCGGTAAGCTATTATAAGGAAGTTGCCGCAACCACAGGCAGGGTCAAGAAAGCGGATCTCGGAAAGTTTTTTATGAAAGTTATCGAGCGATTTTTTATCTGCTCTTAATTTTTCAAAGTCAGCCCGCAGTTCATCAAGGAACAGGGGCTTAATAAGTTTCAAAATATTCTTTTCGCTGGTATAGTGCGCACCGAGGTTCCGGCGGGCTTTGTCGTCCATCACGCTCTGAAACAGCGAGCCGAAAATGGCAGGCGATATTTTGCTCCAGTCGAGGTAGCAGCAATCAAGCAATATCTGCCGCATCTTCCTGTCGAACTGTGCGTGTTGCAGGCGTTCTTCAAACAACCTGCCATTTACATAGGGGAATGTTGCGAGTTGTTCATCAAGGTTGCGCAGGCGTTTGTCGCCTGGGGTATTGAGTACCACAAACAGCATATCAATATAAAGCGCAAGGTCGCTGCCATCTTCGGCTGTACGCAATTGTATAAGCTCCTGGAAAATTCCTTTTTCAAAAATATTGGTGTCATCGGCAAAAAGGCAAAACAGCAAGCGCACCAAATAAAGTTCGAGCGCATGGCCATCATAGCCAATAACCTTTAGCTGGTCGTGCAGCTTACCCATAAGCTCTGCCGCCTGTATGTTTACGGGGTCCTGCTCTTTGTAGGTATGGCGTTTGTAGCCGGAAAGAAAATCGAAAAGGTGAATATTGTCTGCAAGTTTATTCAGTTTGAATGATTTATCCCAACCTTCTTCGAGGTCGTATAAGCGGAAGTTTTCAAAATCGCAAACAACAATATAGCGAGGTAGTTCTTTTTCTTTTAGTCCGGGAAAATAGTCTTTGGCCTGCTGATAAGCCCTTTCCAGGTCTTTGCCCCGGCTTTTATGCTCAATAAGGATAACTCCTTTCCAAAGCAGGTCTATGTAGCCATCTTTATTATCCAGCTTGTGTATCCGTTCTTCAAAGGTTGCAGTTCGGCGGCGCGATATGCCGAAAACATTAAAGAATCCATCCCAGAAAGATTTAGCCTCGGCGTCTTCATTGGTCTCATTTGCCCATTCTTTGCTGAATGCAAGCGCACGGTCTCGAATCTCATTGAGGCTTAGGGGCATAAATTATACGTAGGAAAAGATAAAAGTAATGGAAAAAAATTGAAAATGGTTACATAGCAAAAGTAATGCCGACACCTTATTTAACCAACATTAACAATTAATGCTACTGTTACATCCTTACTTTATATACATTTGTAACCTTCACGTTTTAAATTGTACTGTATGAAACCAAACCAATTTTTCGCAGGTATAATGCTGCTTGTAATGACTGTTGCCTGCTATAATGCGGGGGCGCAAAAAGCAGGAGCCGGAAAAACAGGGCCGGTTAAGGTAACGGAGGTGGAGGGTATTACGGAATACCTGTTGCCCAATGGCCTGCACGTTCTGCTGTTTCCAGACCAGTCGAAGCCAACCATTACAGTAAACGTTACATACCTGGTAGGCTCGCGTATGGAGGGTTATGGAGAAACAGGGATGGCGCACCTGTTAGAGCATATGCTTTTTAAAGGGTCAACAAAACACCCGCATATACCAGATGAACTTACCGCGCACGGCGCAAGCCCTAACGGAAGCACCTCTTACGACCGTACTAATTACTTTGAAACCTTTGCCGCCGGGGATGCAAACTTAGAGTGGGGATTAAGCCTGGAATCGGACCGCATGGTCAATTCATTTATAGCTGAGAAAGACCTGAAAAGCGAATTCAGCGTGGTAAGGAACGAATTTGAAATGGGGGAAAATTATGCTCCGAACATTTTGGAAGAGCGTGTATTGTCCACCATGTACCTGTGGCACAATTACGGCAAGGCGACTATAGGCTCAAAGGAGGACATAGAAAAAGTGCCGATAAAAAACCTGCAGGCTTTTTATAAAAAATATTACCAGCCTGATAATGCGGTACTGCTGGTGGCAGGTAAAATAGATGTAACAAAAACCCTGGCGCTTGTGGTAAAATATTTCGGCGCAATACCAAAGCCCACCCGCGTGATAGACCCCTGCTATACCATAGAACCCGCGCAGGACGGGGAACGCAGCGTGACGCTGAACCGCGTGGGCGATGCACAAACAGTATCGGTAGGTTACCATATAGTGGCCGGGCGCGACAATGACTATGCTGCATTTGATGTACTCAATGAAGCCCTCACCGACCAGCCCAATGGACGCCTGTACCAAAGTATGGTGAAAACCGGGCTGGCATCGGGGATTAGCGCCGACGACCCTGCACTGAAAGACCCCGGCTTTTTTTATCTGAGCGCCGATGTGCTTAAAGAAAAATCATTGGACCAGGCGAAGGCCGCGCTGTTTGCTACGCTTGACGAAATTGCCACTAAACCAATAACCAGCGACGAAGTAGAAAAGGCTAAAAATAAGATCATTAAGAATTTTGAAGAGACCTACCGCAACACCACCTATACCGGGCTTACACTTAGCGAATATATAGCGCAGGGCGACTGGAGGCTGGCCTTCCTGTACCGCGACAACCTGAAAAAAGTTACTGCTGATGATGTGAACAGGATCGTAAAAACATACCTTATCCCATCGAACAGCACAGTGGGTGAATTTATACCCACAGCAAATCCTGTACGTGCCACTGTCCCTGCCCCACCCGATGCAGCCGCACTTGTAAAAGATTATAAAGGACAGGCGGCATTGGCGCAGGCCGAGGCTTTTGACCCATCGCCAACCAATATAGAAAAACGCACAAAACGCGGCAATATACCCGGTGGCGCCAAATACGCGCTGCTGAATAAAACCACTCGCGGCAACACGGTAGAAGGCAGGATAACCCTGCGCTTAGGAGATGAAAAAAGCCTGGAAAATAAGGCTACAGCAGCCTCCCTTACATCTGCTATGCTGAAAAGAGGTACCAAAGACCACACCATGGCACAGATCAATGAAACCTTAGACAAGCTCTCATCAAGCGTTATTTTGTCTGCTGCTAAGTATTTCTTCATGGCGTTATTCAGGTCGGTAATGGTGAGCGCCTGTAGCTTATCGTCAATCGCTTTATCCCAGTCCATCGTCCTGCCGAGTTCTAATTCATTATTTATAGTACCCACCAATTGTGCGTCTTCGGCGCGGCCTGTTTCGCGGTATTGGATGAACCCGGTTTTAGCGTCAGCCAGTTCTTTTTCCGTGAAGCCTTCTTTCAGCATCTTTACCAATTCTTCGTTCCACGCATTTTCCAGTTTGGTTTTATTATCGGGGTTGTAGATGGCATAAGACCCGAATGCGCCAA
>Ga0206825_1075_pt1 | contig 20554 bp, 18 predicted proteins | sample Alteio_BWOrgCont_79_FD_152875 | JGI IMG/M metagenome (GOLD analysis project Ga0206825, IMG submission 152875) | Enriched cells from forest soil in Barre Woods Harvard Forest LTER site, Petersham, Massachusetts, United States -... | ecosystem: Environmental > Terrestrial > Soil > Temperate forest >...
GAAAAACTGTCGGACTCATAACTTTTTAATTATAACATAATTTTCTAAAAAAATACTCCCTCATAGTCAAAAACTACAAAACTCATTCCGGTGAAATCAATGAGGTTTTAATCTAACCTCCTCGCCCAAATAAAAACTTTATATTCACCGGCTCCATATCAATAATCACAGGATCAAGTTCCGGCATACCCTCACGCTCAACTTTTGCAATCAAAGCAGGATCCACGGAGACCTTCACCCCGCCATTAGCATCCTTGGTGACATGCATGGCAGCATCCTGCTGGCTTAGGTCGATACCTCCGCGCATCGCAGCATCTGCTGCGGCACCTTTCCGTTCTTCTATTGCCTTTGATAATGACCCTATTCCTTTTATTAGATAACCATTTATAGCAGGTTCTTGATGACCTGCTATTAAAATACGGAATTCCTTTAATACAAATCTCATATCGCCCAGAATATCATGTCCGCTATAATTTCCGGGATCAGATAAAAACACAATAGCATTCTTTAATTTAATTTTGTCTGGACTCGTCAGGTCTGAAATAAAGTTCCAAAAGAAGTCTGAACCTCCGGCCCTCCTAGTTAAAGCCTCCATACCTTTGACTGCCTCAGCTTTAAGAAGCTCATCTTGACTTGACGAATAAGCCTCAGATAATAATCCCCACGCGTCTTTTAGCTTTTCCATGTAATTACTGTTTCCATCACTTTTATAGGAATCATAACTATCAGGATCACCCACCTCTCTTAAGGCAGACATCTTTTGTTCTCTGCCTGCATACTTAAGGACTTCTCTAAGCATATCAAACCTTTTTTCAGTTATCATCGCCGCATTTGATGGATTTAAAATTGCATCAATGCTATTCGCTATTTTCGCTATATCTTCTTGAGTTAGACCTTGCAATGGCTCTTTGCCGAATGCGCCTGCCAATGCTCTTCCGCCAGGTGTACCATATCCTAACGCTGCAAATTGTTTCCAAATTCTTTCAGAAAGATTAAAGAAAGAACCATCTTTTTTAATAAATGTTCTCACCTTTATGGTCCGGCCCGAAGAACTTTTACTTGCCGGTGATGATGTTACCACTGCTGATAAACCCGCTAATAATTCAGGATGTACACTCTGACAAAACCTTAACACAGACATATTGCCGATTTCTTCCTGACCATCTTTGACATAGACGAATAATATGTTTTTCATTCTTCTAAACTCACCAGGGACAATGTCCTTATTGTGAAGATTCCTGGTACTGGCATTAAACATGATCGTAAGCTGTTCCATATCCTTTAAATAAGATTGCACGCCTTCGAGAAAATGCCTGGCTATGACTGCCTCTTTATCATCCAAAACTACTGTCCTATGGCGGATTTCATCTGCTAAACCTTTCTCTGACAGATATGAAAACCTTTGCGCAAAATGGATCGTTTGATCTATCAGCTCAAAAGCCTGAGGGAAGGTTAATTTTCCCCCATAAATCTCTTTTTCCAAAATAGAAGTCACATTAAATACGATACTGCCCCTATTGTCCTTGGGATTTATCCCATAGTCATTGAGCAAAGCGGCCTGGGCGAGGATATCACCAAATGATTGCAGAAAACGCAAATCATTGGCCTTTGTTATAAGGTAATTAGCCAATAAAATATCCGTATCAGAATGGTCCATAAAAGCAAAAGCCCCTTGTAATTCCTTGATCTTTTCTAATCCGCCCGGTTGTTGATGGAGCCATTTCAAATAATCAAGGAGCATCGGTGTTGTACTGGTCGTTGCAAATACAGGAAAATCGTAGTGATGATCAAGATGAAAAATATTCTCTTTTCTATGACTCAATATTGTAAAAATGGCGTTTTTTTGTTCCAGCGTTAACTGGCCATATGGCGTGTTACGTATTTGAGGATCGGTATCTGGATTGATGATGTTGTTTCGAGCAAGAAGAGGATCATCGGGTAGCCTAAAGTCCATTATACGCACCAAACGATGATGAAGCTGTGGCAAATTATCCCAAAGCATCTTGATAAAATGATCCGCCGAAGGAATGGCCTTTCTATTAAAATAGAAATAATGACCGTCAAATTGGACTTGCCCTTTAGGAAATATTTCTTGTAATCTTTGCTGAATTCTATCAGGACCCAATTTTTGCACATCAATATCTTGGAACAATTGTCTCAAAGTCTCGTCACCTGCCATCGCGCGATCCTTCACATTTTCCAATGTATCCCCAGGATTTGCAATATAATTAAATTTCCTATAGTGACTAGAACCTTCAACAACTACTCCTAACTGATCGGCAATTTCTATCATCCCTCTAATCAAACCATCCACATCTTTACCTTCATAATCATCCAGAAAGATTTGATTATCCATTTTGCCATCTCCACTAATGACATTACCAATCATAACTAAAAAATGGCCATACTTTCTTGGCGATACATTACCTTCAACTTGGTACTTGATCAATGCTTCCCTCGCCAGTGCTGGCAATGAACCTGGCTGAAAATGTTTAGTTACTATTGGATTTTGTCCAGCCACTTGTTCAACTGTATCCCCAGGCTTTGCTGTATAATAAAATTTCTTATAGTGACTAAAACCTTCAACAACTACTCCCAACTGATCAGCAATTTCTATCATACCTCTAATTAAACCATCTACATCTTTACCTTCATAATCATCCAAAAAGATTTGATTATCTGTCTTGATACCCCCAGTGACGACATAACCAACGTAAACACTCAATTGACCATACCTTCTAAATGTCGTACTACCTTCAACTTGATACCCTATCAATGCCTCCCGTGCCAGTTCTGGCAACGAACCCGGCTGAAAATGTTTAGTTACTATTGGATTTTGCTCTGCTACTTTATTAAATGTATCTCCAGGCTTTGCTGTATAATAAAATTTCTTATAGTGACTAAAACCTTCAACAACTACTCCTAACTGATCAGCAATTTCTATCATCCCTCTAATCAAACCATCCACATCTTTACCTTCATAATCATCCAAAAAGATTTGATTATCTGTCTTGATACCCCCAGTAATGACAGAACCAACGTAAACACTCAATTGACCATACCTTCTAAATGTCGTACTACCTTCAGCTTGATACTCTATCAACGCCTCCCGTGCCAGTGCCGGTAACGAACCTGGTTGAAGATGCTTAGCGTTCATGGCCAAATCTGATTGCATTAACATTCTTATAGGCACACCTAATTGCGTTCTATATTGTTCAATAAAATCTGCCAGGGCTTCCAAAAACCCTATTCTTGACAACCTCCTGGCCCCACCGCCCTGAGTAATGACAATACCTCCTGACCTGGCTTCTTCATACTTCTGATCATAAAAATCGAATTCACTCATTGAGACAGAAATTTTACAAAGTTCTCCATCTTCTTCCATAATTTCTAACTTACGTCTAAGATTCTGAGGATCTAAGAACCCCGCGGACCCGATTCCTTGTCCTTTGGCCTCCTCATATACTTGCTTAATTCTTGCCAACGCAGCATTTTCTCTTTCTGTACTGGCCATCGCTGCGTCAGCTCGATCCTTTAATTCGGCAACATGGGCATAGCCCGCTATAATCAACATCTTCTTTGTTCCACTATTAGCGCTAATGCCTCGTTTGAATTCTTCTAAAGTCATATTTAAAGCAGTAGCTTGAGTTTCATTTGTTATTTTATCTGCGATTTCCATTTGTTTTACTCGGGGCAGCCTATCAAACATTACAAAAGAATTAATCAGCTTCTCTTGGGTCATCAAATTTCCCCAAGTACTTGCAATTCTTCTCGCGGCTTCTTCAACATTCCCTCTGGTTATTTGATATACCAATGTACCAACAAAATACCCAGCCACTTGATCTAACGAGACACCTTCTTTTTTTAAATTTTCAACCGATCGCATAATAACCTGAAGATTGGATGGATTATAAACAGGATAAATAATTGGCAAATTAAAAATCTTTGCGATCCGCAGGGCAGCACTTCGCACGTCACCTTTTGATCTTAAGACCATTTCTTGGGACCCTTCCATTGCAAACAACCACTCTCCTTTACTTGCCTGTTCAATAAACTCTGGGCGCGTTACTATACTCTCAAGTAAATCTAAAGCATGCGGATCACGATGCACTTCTGCAATTGCAGTAGACGACATGCCTTCAAATTGAAATTTCTCCAAACGTGAGTTCCCCACATGTTCTGGACGCAAAGGTTCAGGCTGTACATTTCTTGTCTCTGTTATAGCTCTCTCGATTTGTGCGTTAACAATCATTGCCATATTAGCTTTTCCTGCAGCTAAAACAGCGAAATCATAACTCCTATTGGCAGATTCCATGGCTTCATTGGAAAGCAATTCTGGTTGGATAGCCAGCATCGCTGATTCCCCATAACCACCAGAAAAATATTTACGCGGCAAGGCTTCTTTGGTTATAGGATCTATATCTTCCTTTATATAGTTAAACACGCCTTTCTTGTAGGCTTTTAAATACTGATGATAAATTGCTTCATTGGTCGCTGCGTCATTCTGGTTTATGCCTTTGACAGTACCTTTGTTAGCATACACGCGATTGAGCAAGGCTTGCTTGAGATTACGCTTGAACCAAACAGCCAGGGCCTGGGCGTAAAATATCTGGCGCAGGGTGGCGAAATTTTTGCCATTGTTGATTTCACGTTCGATTTCGGGGAGGATGATTTGGCGGATGAGTTGGGAACTTAAAGCATGTGTGTCAAAAGGCCCAATTGCTTCGCTTGGCGAAAGGTTTGTGTCATTGCGAGGAACGAGCGCAGCGAGTGACGAAGCAATCCTTTGAGCATTGGCTGTTCTTTTAAAGATTGCTTCGTCGCCCTGCGGGTTCCTCGCAATGACACTATGTGTACCACTATGTTTTTCCAATGCCAAATAATCTTCTTCCAGCATCACCTTTAAATGCCCATCTACGATAAACGCCGTTTGGCCATGTTCATAGATGCCCACTCTTTGTGGTACGATCCATACCTTATTAAAGGTATTGACCGGAATTTGAGTGTTGCCGTACATTTCTTTGGCTTTAGCATAAACCTTGGTCCAAAATGTCTTGCCTAAAGTTTTCTGGGGGTATATTAGTGAAGCGGTCAACTGTTTGAGCATATAGTCTTGGGCTAAAAGATCTCGCCCCATGGCTGTTTGCCCTAAACTTGCCGGAACCATCCGTTCTTTTTCGTAAGGAGATAAGTTGACCCAAATATCACGATCCGGTATGGTCAACGCGGCAAAGAAATACTTGATCATCCGCCCAGATTCATCCTTCAAATCTGCCTTGGACATTTTAGATTGGCCAGGATCAACAATAAAATCAAATAAAAATGGATTATCCTTGTGGACCGTCAATCCCCTGATCAAAGCAGGTTCAACGCTAGGACTGACAGAAACCATAGTCCCTGGCATAGGAAGTTGATTAATGCTGAAATTTTGAGCATATATAGGCTGGTAATAACTAGCTATAAAGCTAACAGTAACCAACGTGGAAATAAAACGTCTTAACATGTGCCATCTCCGTTAAAAAATAGATGATAGATCAAATATTTTCAAAAACACCTTTTTGCATGATATTAATGAAAAGATACCATACTATTATGGCTTTCGCCAATTTTAATTTCATCGTATTTGATTTCTACGACCTTTTATGGTATTTTAGTGGCTTCCATCAAATTAAATAAGACCCCCGACTAATGCATTCGGGGGTGACATAGATAGGAGCCTACAATGAAACGTATTGGTATTATTACTTCAGGTGGTGATTGCGGCGGACTTAACGGTGTTATTAAGGGTGCGGCTTACATGGCTTTTTCCCATGGTGCCAGCTGTTTTATCATCCCTAGCGGCTATGCAGGGTTATATAATTTGGTGGATTTTGACAAACTGACTGAATTGACACCTGAACGGCTTGATCAAATTGATGCCAACCTCGCAGGTTCTGAGGCTGGGCATTCACGTGTCAAAATCAAAAAGATTGATGACCCTGACAAATACCAGCGCATCAAAAAAGGCATGGAAAAATTTAAACTAGACGGTCTGGTCATTTCTGGCGGAGACGATTCTGGCAGTGTACTTGTCGATTTAAACGAGCATGGCATTAAATGCGTCCATGCCCCCAAGACCATGGACATGGATCTGCAGACATACTCTGTTGGGGCTGATTCCAGCATCAACCGTATCGCAAGCTTTATCGAAGATTTAAAAACAACCGCCCGGACCCATCGCCGCATCCTGGTTTTGGAAGTGTTCGGCCGTTATGTCGGGCATACCGCATTCCGCGGCGGAGTTGCGGCTGATGCTGATGCCGTCATCATCCCTGAAATCCCCTGCGATTTTGATATCCTTTACCAACATATGAAAGAACGCTATTTTTCACGCATCATGAACTCTGATGTGCGCACCGGCACTTATTTGATCGTCGTTGCTGAAGGCATTAAGAACGCTTCGGGAGCTGATATCGTCGATGAAAATTCTCCTGCCGATGCTTTTGGGCATAAACGTTTAGCTGGTGCCGGCGAGTATGTTTGCCAGCAATTAATCAAACGACTAAAAGCTGATGCATCCATCCAAGATTTAATGAAAAAAACAGGCATGTTTGTCAAAGGCATCAGTGAAATCCCTGAAGTCCGCGCCGTTGCCCCCGGTCATTTGGTGCGTTGCGGGCATTCGAGTGCTTATGATGTTAATTTTGGCAAAGAAGTCGGTGCCGCAGCTTTTATCCTTTTAAATCAAGGCATTTCAGGCGTGACTGTTTCGGGTATCAATCACGGCAAGATCCGCTATATTGAAACCAAGGAAGCCATCAAACAGCGTCTGGTGGATACTCATCAAGTTGCGATTTACGAAGCATTAGGAACCTGCTTTGGCCGCAAGCCAGAGAAAATCCACACTAAGGCTGAAAAGTTGGATCAAGCTTTAGAACGTCATTGGTAAGCATGGATAATTTTTAAAAAAGGATCCCTCCCCCTTGAGGGGGGAGGATAGGTGGGGGTGATTATCGTCGATGATTCCCCCTCCCTAACCGAGCTATACTATTGCAAATTCAATAGCCTGCATGCCGCAGAGAGCGGCATGCCTCTCCACAAGGGGGAGGGAATACGTTTTTTAAACTAAATTATGTTATTTCTCATTGGCGATCCTTTGAAGATAATTTCCATAAGGCGTTTTGATGGATGCTGCCAAAGCCAGTAATTGCTTTTGGGTGATAAATTTCATACGAAAGGCGACTTCTTCAATACAGCCGATCTTTAATCCCTGACGCTCTTCAACAATCCTTATAAATACTGAAGCATCCAAAAGCGAATCCGGCGTTCCTGTATCTAACCACGCAAACCCTCTGCTTAATAATTTAACATCCAACTGTTTCTTTTTAAGATAGAAATGGTTAACATCGGTAATTTCAAGCTCACCTCTGGCCGACGGTTTTAATTTCTTAATGATATCAATGACATGATGATCGTAAAAATATAAGCCTGTCACAGCCCAATCCGACAATGGGTTGCTTGGTTTTTCAATGATCGAATTAGGCTTGCCTCTTTTATCAAAACCAATGACTCCATACCGTTGCGGGTCCCCTACTCTATACGCAAAGGTCGTGGCTTGTTTTTTGCTGGATAAGGCCTCTCTTAATACAACTCCCAGTTTATCTCCAAAGAAAATATTATCACCCAAAATCAGGACGACCCTTTCCTTGCCGATAAACTTCTCTCCAATTATCAAAGCCTGGGCAATACCCTGCGCCTGCTCTTGGACAGCATAGGAAATTTTCAAGCCTAATTGACGGCCGTCATTAAAAATATTCTGAAAATGCCCGATATCAGACGGTGTTGAAATGATCAAAATATCCCTTATTCCAGCCAGCATGAGCACTGACAAAGGGTAATAGATCAAAGGCTTATCGTAAACAGGAAGTAGCTGCTTACAAACACTCTTAGTAATAGGATAAAGCCTCGTTGCACGCCCACCAGCCAGAATGATCCCCTTCATCATTAAACCCTTTTCTTTCTTTTAACTTCTAAAACCCTAAAAGTATCATTAGTAAAAATTTGAACATAAGAAATACCGGTAAAACACTGGTCCGAAACTCCATTCGATAATAAATAATAGTCCGGGGCGTAAATATGGTCAAATAATTTTAAATTCGTACAATTGTACGATTCGCCCGGCGGTAATGAAATATACGGCCGGTGCATAAAATAACCTTCCTGCTCTTCATCAGAAGCCACCAAAATTTCTTTAGGCAGATTATTGTCGATCCAATGGTAACTTTCCATTAAATCCTTATAAAAAGGCCGCTCCCACATGGGGCGTTTTGATAATTCAGATTGAAATAGAATAAGCTTATTAACTTGGGGGTATAAAAGGCTCAACAACATAAGCCCGCCGATAATTTTCTTACCCCACGAATCAGAAAGTGATAACCCCTGGTACAAACAATACCAGCCAGCCACACTTATTAAAACATAAGGAATCAATGAGTAGCGAAAAGCTTCATGGAAATCGACAGACCAGTAAAACATGACTGAATATCCTAAAATAATAAAAAGGCTTTGAGAAATGCAAAGCTCAACGAGCCCCCCATCCACTCTTTTATGAATCGGCAGAAAATAATAAAAGACAGCCGGCCACAAGAATAACGGCATCAAAAGATAAAAATCCCGGATATGTCCTGCTATTCGCAAGAAATTATTCAAGGTAAAAAAAGACCCTACGGCAAGCTGAATACCGACCTTATCCGGGTTATAAATAATTCCATTAAAAATGTGTGCAAACCCATAACTGGCTCCTGGTCTTGCGTATTCAGGATAAAACACATGGTATGCGCTCAAACAAAATATTTGGTACAGCCCATACGCCAGGATAAATCCACCGACAAAAAAAGCTGCTCGTCGCAATTTCTGGCGAAAAGAAGCATTGCCGATAAAAAGCACCGGAATATACGCTAAAAAGTTAAACATGTGTGCTACCCTCACCAACATAAAAATGCCATTTAAGATACCCAGCCAAAACAAATGGCCCGGATGATCTTTGAATTTCAAAAATAAAATGAATGAACAAATAAAACAAAAGAAATGAAACTGCTCTGTCCATGGATATAGGGCTGATATAAAGAAATTGAACGAAAAAGCCAGGATGTAAATAAATATGACATTAAAACTCGTGGGAATTGACCTTTGGATGATATAAAAAATCAAAGTCACATTTAAAGCAAAAAGAAGTATATTGATTTTAATAATCTTAACAATCCCCCCGTGATCAATAAAAAGAGAGGAAAATAGCGGATAAAGAGGCTGATAATATGGCAAAAGAGGATGGTATAAAGTTTTAAAACACTGACAGAGATTATAACTGACGACAGCCCCTTTATGATGGGCAATGTTTTCCGCGGTGCTTAAATAGATACTGCTATCTGCCGTATTTAATTTTAAATAAGAAAATTTTTCAAAAATAAAAAAAACACTTAAAAAAATAAAAGCAAGAAACAGGTATTTAGAAATAAAACTGGCTAAAAGGCGCATAAATTTCTTCTATATCCGAATGGCAATGCATTGCCCTGTCGGCAAATAAAAAGGCTTTTCTGCCTTATCAGCAAAGAATTCATCGACGGCTGTTTTGGCGCCCGGGCAACAAACATGGCCATAATCATCAAAAACCATGATGCCACCCTTTTCCATCCTTGGATAAAAGAAAACACAGCAGTCTATGACTGACTTATAAATATCCACATCGATATGGGCCAAGCTAAACCTTAAACCCTCCGAAGATTTGGCACTTTCCGGAAAACACCCCTGGTGGAAATGGATATTCTTAAAACCACTCAATAAAGATTTAACACTTTCTAAAGAGGTGTCTTTAAAGTCCCCTTGCCTTACGATGTCTAACTTTGGGTTGGAATGAGGAATGCCCTCAAAAGTATCAAACAAATGTATATTTTTATCCTGCCTCTCAACACATTCCGCCAATAATCTTGCTGTCCCCCCTTTAAAAACACCGACTTCAGCAATGTCTCCTTTAAAAAAGGCAATTTGTTTGCAAAATTGATAGAGTATAAAACATCTCTTTTTATCGACGAGTGTATAATTGGAAATCATTCGCATCAATTTAACAAAATGCTTGTCATCATCCCAAAGATGGATAGGATTAGGCCGACCTTGAAGATAAAATAGAAACAACTGGAAATACAATCCTGGTCTTTCTTTAAAAATAGATGCTATCCTTAAATTCATACACCCAGACCTCTCTTGGTTTCAAAAATATTAATTCTTTAAACGTTGACGAATGATCGCCATGACATCCTCAGGCGCTATGGCCTGCATGCAAGGGGCCTTTTGGCCGCAAAAATAACCAGCATCTGTCCTGTAAACATACAGGCAGGGACTGCAAAGGTAACGCTTATAAATCACATCGTGAAATTTCTTCTCTTCTTGATAGGGACCATAAAGATCAATGGAACCCGGCCCCCATAGAGAAATGGTTTTTGCCCCTACTGCCTTAGCCATATGAAAAGGACCTGTATCATTAGTAACAAACAAAGATAATTGGGATAAAAGCGTCAAAAATTGCCTTAAAGAAAGCTTTCCTGTCAGGTCAATGATGCGCTGGCGGCATTCTTGTGGCAAAAGTAATAGGAATTCTTGAGAATACAAAGCTTCTTTAGGCGCTCCTGTTAAGATTATATTTGTATCCTTGTATTCTGATAAGAAAATCTGCACCAAGGACACAAATTGTTTTAAAGGCCATCGCCTGCACAATGCCAGATCGCTGGCGTGGATATTGATGGCAATGAATTTATTTAAATCACCGATATTATAATCCTTTAAAACCACGAATAATTCAGTCTTATCCTCTCCGGTCGTAGCAATTTTCTTCGGATACAAATCTTGATCTTCAATCAACAATGTATTGGTAAACATCGAGAAAATCTCAAGGATATGCCTGCTTTGGTTAAAGTATACGGGTATGTTTACTAAAGAATTTCTCCAAAATTTAGGCAGATAAAAACCCGCCCTCCACCGGGCTCCTGAAAATAAAGACATCATCGTGCTGAATTTAGAATAGAATTCAATATCAAAAGCAATGTCTATACGCTCTTTCCAACAAAAGAGTAAGCTTTGAACAATTGTTTTAACCAAAACAACAGGGTTTCGGGGATCTATAATCAAAACCTTGTCTGCCAAATCTAAAATCTCCAGAATCTCCTTATTTTCTCTAAAGGTCATAAAATAGATTTTGGTATCTTTATATTTATTTCTTATATTTTTGAATATAGAAGATGCAAGGGTGATGCTTCCAATACCAATAAATTTCAAAACCAGTATTTTCTTAGGTGGCAATTCTTGGACAGGAACTTGCAGGTAGGTCCTATAAAATGGATGTGTCAGCCTATATATCAAAGCTAAAACAAAGCAAATAGGCCCACCCACCAAATAATCAATGGATTTCAATATTGCAATTCTTCTAATTTGCATATATTTCATTCAAATGGTTAAAAAATACCCCAATGCTCGTTAATAATAACATTTAAGGGGCCGTTTACAAATAAAAGTTGATAATACTTGATAAAGCCCAATTTAGTAATACTATAAATTTTATGCCTAATATACCATGCATCGTATGCTCGCACAAACACCCAATTCCATACCTTAATCTACGTTCCTCTGGCCAAAAAATCATATATTTTCGATGCCCTGAGTGTTCCCTGGTTTTTCAGGACCCTGGAACCCCTTTTATAGAAAGTGAAATTTATAACGCTGATTATATCCTTAAAAAGGGCCAAGATACCAAGAACCCCCGTATAACCCGCCCAAGAGAAAAAACAGCGGAACATTATTACCGATGGGTTGAAAAGCACAGCACTAAAGGGAACCTATTAGAAATTGGCTGCGCCACAGGTCTGGCTTTAAGGGTCGCACAAGCCCAAGGTTGGAACGTTTTCGGGGTAGAAGTAAACAAGCAAGCGGCCCTGATCGCCAACGAGGTATTAAAAGCAGATGTTGTCCAGGTTGGTCATTTAAACGATGAGATGTTCCCTGATGGATTTTTCTCACTCATTACACTCTTTGATGTGATCGAACATATCCCCTGCCCTGTTGAATTCCTTTCTATTTTGCATAAAAAATTGGCACCGGGCGGTAAAATTCTTTTTGTGACCCCTAATGTTGACACATTGAGTTTTAAAATACTAAAAGACAAATGGCCCCATTTTGTCCAGGAACATCTCGTCTTATTTTCTCCCAAAAGCATTAAACGGCTGTTAAAAGAAACCGGGTTTATGCCCCAAGCACATGGGTGGGCAACAAAATTCATGAGTATTGAAATGTTAAAAACACACGCAGAAAACCATCCGGATGCGTTTCTTTACAAACCCATTAGCTGGATTTTAGGAAAAACACCTGGCTTAAATGAAGTCGCGTTTCCTTTTAATGTGGGGGAAATGTACGTCTTAGCTGAGAAAATTTCTTAATGACATACGGGATACTTTCGATTAAATCTGTTGCTATCATACCTGTTTTAAATTTGTGTTTTAAAACATAGTCCCCTGCTGCCCCATGCACATGGGCCCCTAAACAAGCAGCTTCATACGGTAAGATTCCCTGCCCTAAAAAAGCAGTAATCATTCCCGTTAATACATCTCCGCTCCCAGCAGTCGCCATCCCCACGTTGCCAGTACGATTAATATGTGTTTTTCCCAATTCAGAAGCAATAACAGTTCGATGCCCCTTAAGAAGCAGAACACAACGATGGCGAAGGGCAAAATCCCGCGCAGTTTTTAACCGGTTAGCTTCAATGTCTTTGACAGTCTGACCAGTGAGCCTGGCCATTTCTCCTGAATGCGGCGTCAAGACGCGTAGGTTTTTTACGTTAAGTAAGAGCTGGGCATGTCCTGAAAGGGCAAATAACGCATCAGCATCAACAACCAATGGTTTGGGGCAATGGATGACGACTTGCCGCACCAATCGCTGAACATCAGGTTCACGGCCAAGCCCGGGCCCTATGGCAACGGCATCAAATCTGTCCCAAATTTTCTTAAGCTGATCATACGCTTTAAAAGAAAATGCCCCGCTACGTCCCTGCGCCAAAGGCATGGTCATAATGACATTGGATATCTTCCTTTGAAGCGTTAAATTTAAACCGCGCGGGACCGCGACTGTCACCAAGCCTGCACCACAACGCATGGCGGCCCGTGCACTCAAAGCAGGCGCACCTAACATTGACGGAGATCCGGCAATGATCAGGAGATGGCCAAAATCTTTTTTGGATAGTCGGGGATTATTTCTCGACAATGGCGCTGGCAACGGCATAGTCTCTGCTGTGGGAAATTGAAATCAATATCTGATATTTAAAATCGACATTATTGTAATGGCAGACAGGCTTACCACTGGCATCATTGATGATTGTAATATCGTGCCAGGATAAATGAGGAACACCCATCGCCTTAAAAATAGCTTCCTTGGCCGCGAAACGGCCGGCATAATTCTTGTAAGGAAACTTATATTTTTGCGCGTATTCGATTTCCGCAGGGTTAAAAACATAATTCAAAAACACATCCCCCCACCGCTCAACTGCTTTCTGAATGCGTTCTATTTCGATAATATCGATACCCGTACCCACAATCATGCCTTTAACCTCATTATAGAAATCATTTCACGGACAGCTTGTTTCAGCCCAACAAAAACAGCCCTGCTCATAATGGAATGCCCGATATTTAATTCAGCCATCCCCTTGATACGGGCAACGGGATACGTATTTTCATAATTCAAACCATGACCGGCATTAACGACGATCCCTAAACGACGGGCATATAATGTCATCGCTTTAATCTGGGTGAATTCATCAATAGCCAGACGGTCGGCAAAGGCTCTTGCGTAGGGGCCTGTATGCAATTCAATGGCCTTGACCCCTATCGAGGAGGCTGCATCAATTTGCTTCTTATCCGGGGCAATAAATAAACTCACATCTATCTTATTATCCATGAACATCTCATTGAGTTTCTTGATCCTCTTTAAATGACGGACCACATCCAAACCGCCTTCGGTGGTGAGTTCCTGACGGCGTTCCGGCACAAGGGTCACTTGATCAGGCCTCACATCCATGGCCACCTTCACAATACTTGGCTCTATGGACATTTCCAAATTAAACCGAGTTTTGACTGTTTTACGCAAAAGAACGATATCGCGGTCCTGTATATGCCTTCTATCTTCGCGCAGGTGGGCCACAATACTATCACAACCTGCCTGCTCACATAAACGGGCAGCCAAGACCGGATCAGGATCAAATTCACCCCTGGCCTGACGCAGTGTTGCTACATGATCAATATTAACGCCTAACTTAACCATGCATCCCCTTTACATAGAACCACGTAATGATGGCCAATGCCAAGGCAACTAATTTCAATATTAAGTTTGATCTAAACCAATTTTTCATGCTTGCTTTTCTTTGCTGGTACCAAGATTTGGTTAAGAATTTTCATAAAATGCTCTTCGTCATGCACCGCTATAAAATGCCCTTCAAAGGCAACACTGATTTCACCAGTCTCTTCAGAAACCAATACAATCAAGGCATCCGTATGCTCGCTTAAACCTAAGGCCGCCCGATGACGGGTCCCTACTGTTTTTCCAACACTGGGATTATCTGATAAAGGGAATAAACATGAGCTTGCCGCCACACGCTCCCCCCTGATCACCACCCCGCCGTCATGCAAGGGTGTGCCTGGCAGAAAAATGCTTTGTAACAGAGCTGAAGAAACCTTGCCGTCTATGGTAATCCCGCTTTCAACATACAAATCCAGTTTCATTTCACGCTCAATGGCAATCAAACAACCATTCTTACGTTTCGAAAGACGGGAAACTGTATCATAGATTTCATCCACCAAGGCTTTGATCTCCGGCTCTCCTAACGAAATCGTAAACAAATGCTGCTGGCCTAAACGTGCCAGGCCGGAGCGCAATTCATGCTGAAAAATGACCACAATAACGATGATCCAAATAGAAAAGAAATTCCGTAAAAGCCAATTAAGGACCTCAAACCCCAAAACCTGGGAAATCAAAAGTGCTATGATCAAATAGGTAATGCCCCTTAAAACCTGAAAAGCACGCGTACCTTCAAAAAACAATAGTATCCTGTAGAAGACCACCCATAGGATGATCATTTCAACCACAGCTTTCGCTGAAATTATAAATATGTCAGGTATGTGCGTTAAGTATTGCATCGGTAATTTTTAATGTTTCTTTGATTGCTTTCACATCATGGACACGGACAATATGGACCCCCTGCATGACACCTGCGGTCACCGTCGCTGCTGTCCCCATCAGCCGGGCCTCAACATCCTTTTGCAAAATCTGTCCTATAAATGATTTACGGGAAGTACCCAGCAATATAGGGCATCGCAAAACATTCAACCTGTTTAAATGACTGATCAACGCTAAATTCTGGTCAACTGTCTTGGCAAAACCAATGCCTGGATCCACCATGATTCTATCTTTCTTTATACCAACTCCTAAACATTTTTCAATGCTTATCTTTAATTCTTCAACCACTTCATTGACCACATTCTTATAATACGTGTACTTTTGCATAGTTGCAGGCGTGCCGCGCATATGCATAATGACAATAGAAGCCTTATAATCACGCACCATTTTCAAAAAACTATTATTCATTTGAGTACCCCTGGTATTATTGACTATAACAGCGCCTTCATCCAAAGCAGAACGGGCCACGTCTATTTTAGAGGTATCAATTGAAATCGGTATTTTTGTTTTTTGGGTCAAAATCTTAATTACAGGTATGACGCGTTTGATTTCTTCCTCAAGGGACACGCTCGAAGCCCCAGGACGGGTGGATTCACCGCCGACATCAAGAATATCAGCCCCTTCACGAATCAATTTGCGGGCAAATCGAAGGGTGGATGACACATCAAGCTTTCCATCACCGCTAAAAGAATCTGGCGTGCAATTTATTATCCCCATGACCTTTGTTGCATGCCCTAACTCTAAAATGGTACCACGGGCATTCAGGTCATAGTGGATTCTGCTCATGGATTTTGAGGTGCATCAGTATGAAGATTAAGCTTGTGCTCAGGGAGCATAAGCAAAACCCTGGCTTCTTCAATATCTATGGTCTCTTTTTCAATCAGACGTTTGGCTAAAATGTCCATTTTATCACGATGGTCAAGCAAAAGCTTCTTGGCTTTTTCATAAGATTCATGGACCAAGCCATGTATTTCCTCATCAATCTTACGGGCCGTCTCTTCGCTATAATCTTTTTCATCAAATAAATCACGGCCTAAAAACATCTGCTGGTTTTGTTTACCAAATGCCAATTTATCAAGCTTATTGCTCATGCCATATTGGCAGACCATGCTGCGGGCAATCTGGGTGACCCGCTGCAGGTCATTGGACACACCCGTGGTCGTATCATCCATATAAATCTCTTCCCCCACCATGCCTCCAAGAAGAACGACCATCATCCCTTTTAGTTCTTTCTTAGACATATAATGCTTATCTTCTTTGGGCGGAGTCAAGGTATATCCGCCGGCCATGCCGCGGGGAATAATCGAAACCTTGGTAAAAGTATCAACCTCTTCCATCAGCAAGGACAATAAAGCATGTCCCGCCTCATGATAGGCTGTCATTTCTTTTTCTTTTTTCGAGGTCACATGGCTTTTCTTCTCCGGCCCCATGGTCACACGTTCAACCGCGGCGAGCATTTCTTCCATGCCAACCGTTTCTTTATTACGACGGGCGGCAAGCAAAGCTGCTTCATTGCAAACATTCGCCAGGTCTGCACCGGAAAAATACACCGTCATTTGGGCAATGCGCCTTAAATTGACTTCTTCACCTAATTTAATATTTTTGACATGGACTTTCAAAATACCTTCACGGCCGTTGATATCGGGTAAGCCTACCACAATCTGGCGGTCGAAACGCCCTGGACGCAACAACGCTGGATCCAAGGTATCCGGACGGTTGGTGGCAGCAATCAAAATCAAACCGCTGACCGTATTAAAACCATCCATCTCCACAAGCAAGGCGTTAAGGGTCTGCTCGCGCTCATCATTACCGCCGCCGATACCGGCAAAACGCTGGCGGCCCACCGCATCAATCTCATCAATAAAAATAATACCGCCCTTGCCTGAAGCTTTTGCGGCTTTACGTCCTTGTTCAAAAAGATCACGCACACGAGAGGCACCTACCCCCACAAACATCTCGACAAAGTCCGAACCGCTTAAGGAAAAGAATGGCACCCCCGCCTCGCCGGCAACAGCTTTGGCTAATAAAGTTTTTCCGGTACCCGGAGGCCCTACAAGTAATACCCCTTTAGGGATCTTACCGCCAAGCCTCTCAAACTTCTTGGGGTCTTTAAGAAATTCTATGACTTCCTGCAGCTCTTCCTTGGCTTCATCTACACCTGCGACATCCGCAAAAGTTACCTTGCCCACACCCGCGACTTGGGCGCGTGATTTACCAAAAGCAAAAATCTTGTTTCCCATCTGCGAACCGCGGTAAGACACAAACCAGATCAACGCAAAAATCCCTAAGAACGGAATCAATTGAAAAAACAACTGGCTCCAAAACAGCTCAGGTGGAACGACACTAAAATCACTGACATTGTCCCTGATCATTTTAATTAAATCATCATCGTGCTGCGGGATATTGAGTTTAAAGGCCAACCCATCTGCATAGATACCCTTTAAAGTATTATCCGGCCCTTCTGTCAATTCCACATGCTTGATCTGATGTGTTTGAGGATTGTCTTTTAAAATGGCATAAAATTCAGAGTAGGACAGGACTTTTTCTGTTTTTAAGTTTGACTTGTCCTGAACCGCCATGAGTAAAAGAAATATAACACCCAATGGTAACCTTTGGTTCTGGGTTATTATGGGAGTAAAAGAAATATAACACCCATAATAACCCAGAACCAAAGGTTACCATTGGGGTTACGAACAGGACGAGGTCCTTTTTTATTAGGAATATTTGTACTAGGTTGTGCCATCAAATGCCTCCAAGAAAATAATTAATGTAAAAAATTATTATATAATAGGATAAAATTAAATCAAGAGCATTTAACCCCCAACACCAGGCGTTGAAATGATCATTCTTAATGGGCCACAGTAGACAGTTGCCGGGAAAGCTTAACGCCGTTTTGGTAGGTATCAATATAAGCCAAATTACCGTCTTTATTATACAAACGGACAACCCCATTAAGCTGGCCGTTATGATAAATTTCTTCAGACATGAGTTCTCCAGACCTGTAGAATGATTTACTGGGTCCATTTTCTACGCCATCTTCAATGGTCCATTGCTGCTTTAGCACCCCATTGTCGTAAAACTCTTTCATATCACCATTCTTGACATTATCTTTAAAGTTGACCGTCATCCACAAGTAACCCGTAGGCGCATATTCACGGGCCAATCCATCTTTCAAATCATTTTTATAATTCCATTCCAGCCACAACTTGCCGTTATCGCGAAATTGACGGCAAAGACCCTCTTTTTTCCCTTGGGCATAGCTGCACTCACTCCTTAAATTACCGTCAGCTTGAAACTCCTTCACAATGCCTTCAAATTGATTATTCTTATATTTGGCGTCTATTAATAATTTTCCTTCAGGGCTATATTTCTTACCCTGACCTTCTAAATTACCGTCCCTAAATGACATCTCCCATTGAACCTGCCCGTTGTTATAAAATGTCTTTGAAGGCCCGTCTTTCTGGTCTAATTTATAATTCCAAACGGCATACAAGCTGCCGTCTGTGGCATACTCTTTGGAAACACCATCAATGTGATCATCATCATAATTGATCTCGCTTTTCAAAGAACCATCCTGATTATATTCACGGCTGATTCCGCTTAATTTTCCTTTTTTAAAATTCATGGCCATTTTTAAATTGCCATTTGGAAAGTAATATTGATTAAAACCATTAAGAGTATCGTAATAATAATTCTCAACGCTTTTAGGCACTTCATTTTCGTAATATTCACGGGAAGTGCCATACAACTGGCCGGTGATATAATTCTTTTCAAAATACTCAGAACCATCTTCATAATAAGATTTATAGGCCCCTTGCAACTGGCCTTTCTTATAAGAACCGACACTCAATAAATTGCCGTTGGGGTAATATTCACGGAAAGGACCGTTAAGCTGGCCTTCTTTATAATTCTTTTCAGATTTGATCTTGCCATTTTCATCGTATTCTTTAATGTCACCATTCAAAACAGCGTCCTGCGCTGATGCTACCCGGATCAAAGATAATGATAAAAATAAAAGGACAAAAAGTTTACGCATAATAAAATTCCAATAAATCTTGGGTCTTCTTAGCCTTTAAATGATGCGGCAGATCAATACTCCCCAAGGCCTTTTGAACGACTAAATTCTCTAGCGCGCGGATATGTTCAAAAGTAAACGCCACTGGGGCCTTGGTCAAACTTTCAGCCATCAGCCGGAAGATCAAACGCACCATTGCAGGATGTTGACGCCTTATAGCTTTTAAACCCATCGTAACTTTTTTCTTAGAAACAATACCTGATTTCTTAAATCGATCCTGAGCATGCATTGATAAAAATCCATAATCTTCTACCGCCGTCGCGGCCAAATCAGCCAAAGCATTGATGATTTGCGGATTGTACTCTTTAGCCAATAAAGGCAAAAGCTCAAGCCTCACTTTATTGCGCTCATATACCGCCTGACGGTTAGTGGCATCCGTACAAAAAGGTACTTTTCTAACCTTAAGATAATCCTCAACCGCAGCACGGTCCTCATCGATCAAAGGCCGGATGTATTCAACCCTATTCATGCTTCGCCGCGGTAAAATCGCTCTTAAACCATAAAGACCGCTGCCGCGCATCAGGCGCATCAATACTGTTTCAGCAAGATCATTACGTGTATGTGCCAAGGCCACTGACTGAGCTTTAAGGCGCTTGGCTGTTTTGGCAAAAAACTCAAACCTCATCTGACGGGCATCATCTTCGGATAAACGCGTTATTTTTCTACCTTGCCTGCATCCTATTGTCAAAGGAACATTTAATTTCTTGCACCAAATGGCAACAAAGCGTTCATCATGCGATGCTTCAGGGCGGAATTTATGGTTAAAATGCACCGCATGCAGCTGTACGCCTAAATCATGGCGCAACCCTGACAGGCACAACAAAAGCGCCATCGAATCAGCACCACCGGATACGCCCAGCACCACAAGCCCCCTGGGCCCTATCAACTTATTTTTTCTAATGAATTGAAGAATGCGTTGTTCGAAATTCATGACAAGTTTAATCGCCTAACAACCCGCGCTTTTCATCCTTAGCTTGCCTGTAGGCCATGCGCAAATCATTTTCGTATTTTAAATTTGGAGGGACAATCCTTAACTTCACAAAACCCATACGCAGCAGATCAGTATTGGCCATGCGCCCATCGGGCAGATAAACATACGCATAAAGATACCCGTTAGTGTCCCCAGCGTCGACATCATATTCTAATTTTACTCTTTTATTTTCCAACAATTCCTGCGCGTAAGTCAAGGCCTGTTCCTGCAAGGGGATGGTCGGCTCGACAGGTTCTTCAATCACA
>Ga0206825_1077_pt1 | contig 20474 bp, 32 predicted proteins | sample Alteio_BWOrgCont_79_FD_152875 | JGI IMG/M metagenome (GOLD analysis project Ga0206825, IMG submission 152875) | Enriched cells from forest soil in Barre Woods Harvard Forest LTER site, Petersham, Massachusetts, United States -... | ecosystem: Environmental > Terrestrial > Soil > Temperate forest >...
GCAGCAGCATCTGGTAAAGTTGACCTCTTGCGCGGGCTTAAAGAGAACGTCATTGTCGGGCATTTGATTCCGGCAGGGACGGGAATGAAAGAATATAATCAAGTAGAAATGGTAAAATATGCCAACGATATCACAGTTAATCAGACACCGCAGACAGCTGAAAATAAAGCGTAGCAAGTCGCCTGCATTGACATCATGCCCGCAACGCCGGGGTGTGTGTTTGCAGGTCAAGACCATGACGCCTAAAAAGCCAAATTCCGCATTACGCAAAATTGCGCGTGTGCGTCTATCTAACAAGGTTGAGGTCACTTCCTATATTCCTGGGGAAGGGCACAACTTACAGGAACACTCGATCGTGCTGGTGCGCGGTGGACGTGTTAAGGATTTACCTGGTGTGCGTTATCACATTGTACGCGGCACCTTGGATACATCGGGTGTGGCAGATCGTAAAAAATCCCGTTCCAAGTATGGAGCCAAAAGAAAGAAGAGCAAATGAGAAGACGTCGGGCAGAAAGAAGAAAAGTAGTTGGTGATCCTAAATATAATAGCGAGTTAGTTACCCGCTTTATTTCAACGTTGATGGTGGATGGCAAGAAAACCATTGCCGAAAATATTATCTATAACGCCTTGGATATATTAAAGGAAAAGACACAAGAAGAATCTTCTGTCAAAGCCTTAGTCAAAGCTGTTGATAATGTCCGTCCCCGTTTGGAAGTCAAAAGCCGCCGGGTCGGTGGTGCGACCTATCAGGTCCCGACGGATGTTACGCCTGCCCGTGGCACATCTTTGGCCATGCGCTGGATCAGGGATTATGCCCGTAATAAAAAGGGTAAGCCCATGGAAATTAAATTAGCGGAAGAACTGGTGGCAGCCTATAAGTCAGAGGGTCCGGCTATCAAGAAACGTGATGAAGTTCATAAAATGGCTGAAGCCAACCGTGCGTTCAGTCATTTAAGATGGTAATAAAAATATATGGCCTCTAATACAGTACCACTACATATGTTCCGCAACATCGGTATCATTGCGCATATTGACGCGGGTAAAACCACGACAACCGAGCGTATTTTATACTATACCGGTGCTATCCATAAGATGGGTGATATCGATGATGGTAACACCACCATGGATTGGATGCCGCAAGAGCAGGAGCGCGGGATCACCATTACTGCTGCTGCGACAACGTCTTTCTGGCGTGATCACCGCATTAATATTATCGATACCCCTGGCCACGTAGATTTTACGATTGAAGTCGAGCGTTCCTTGAAGGTATTGGACGGTACGGTCATTGTCTTATGTGCTTGTTCCGGTGTGCAGCCCCAAACAGAGACGGTTTATCGTCAAGCCGACAGGTACAATGTTCCTCGCATTGCCTTTATCAATAAAATTGACCGTCTGGGTGCTGATTTTGACCGGGTCATTGGTGAAATGCGTGATCGTTTTGGCGCGAATGCTGCTGGTATTGTTTACAATGATGGGGCTGAAGATAATTTAAAGGGCCTGGTTGATGTTATCAATGATGAGTATATCAAGTACAAAGATGAAGAAGGTACTGATTTTGATCGCCTGCCTATTCCTGAAGAATTAAAAGAAAAAACACAAAACTACCGTAAAGTTTTGATTGAATGTCTCGCTGAAGTTGATGATGAAATTGCTGATTTGTATTTAAATGGTAAGGATGCCACTAAAGACCAGTTGATGAAGGCCATCCGTCGTTCTGTTATTGCCTGTAAATTTGTCCCGGTATTGACAGGTGCTTCCAAGCGCAATAGAGGTGTCCAGATGTTATTGGATGCCGTCGTCGATTATTTGCCTTCTCCATTAGATATCCCGCCTAAGCGTGGTTTTAATCCCGATGATAAAGAAGAAGTGATTATCCGTAAGGCTGATGATAATGAATCTCCTGTGGCGTTAGTTTTTAAGATCGCCTCTGATCCTTATGTCGGAAAAATTTTCTTTACCCGTATTTATGCCGGCAAATTTATACCTGGCCAGAATTATTTGAATTCGACTAATGGTAAAAAAGAAAAAGTTGCCAAGATGGTTGTTATGCATTCCAATAAGCAGGAAATTGTGACCTCTGCTTCAACCGGTGAAATTGTTGCTTTCGTTGGTTTGAAGGAAAGCAAATCCGGTGATACGCTTTGTGCTGAAGATAAGCCGATGGTTTTGGAAGGTTTAAGAGTACCGGAAGCCGTTGTGTCCTTGGCTATTGAGCCAAAGACGAAAGCTGACCAGGACAAGATGGGGATGGTCTTGCGTAAATTTTTAGATGAAGATCCTTCATTGCGTGTTAAATTTGATCATGAAACATCGCAAACAATTATTTCCGGGATGGGTGAATTGCATCTGGAAATCATTGTTGACCGCATGAAGCGTGAAAATAATCTCGATGCTAACGTCGGTCGTCCTGAAGTTGCGTACAAGGAAGCCATTACTAAAAGTGTTAAGAACGTTGTTGGAAAATATGTGCAGCAGAGCGGTGGCCGCGGTAAATACGGTCACGTGGTCATTGATATTGAACCCGGTGAACCTGGTACTGGTTATGTCTTCGTCGACAAAATTAAGGGTGGAGCGATCCCCCGTGAATTTATCAAGCCTGTAAAAGAAGGTATTGAAATTGGCGCACAAAATGGTATACTTGCTGGATACCCAGTGACGGACTTTGTTGTCACCTTGGTGGATGGTTCGTATCATGATGTTGACTCTGATGAAATTTCCTTTCAATTAGCGGCAAAGTATGCTATAAAGGATGCTTTCCGTAAGGCTGGTTCTGTATTCATGGAACCGATTATGAAGTTGGAAATTGAAGTGTCGGATGATCATTGGGGGAACGTAACCGGAGATTTGATGAAGCGACGGGCGCAAATCAAGGAAACCGGAAACAGGGGCAAGCTTAAAACGGCCCTGATTGACGTGCCCTTAGCAGAAATGTTTGGCTACGCGAATGCGCTGCGGTCTCTCACGCAGGGACGCGCATCATTCTCTATGGAACCTTCGTTTTACGCGCAGGTTCCAAACAGCATTGCCGAGAAGATTATCGGCTCTCGTCAGGAATTTGTTGCTAAAGTTTCTTAAGAGACGCGATTAATCGCGCCTCTACTAGCGCACCAAATTTTTGAATGTTTTCCGCCACCGGCGGATCCGCTAAGGCGGAAAATAGAGAATAAAATATTTTGTAGTCAATTGAATATAAATCCTCGTAGCATTTAGACGGGGAGGGGAATTTTTTAATCTAACGAACCAATGCAATTAGGTGTTTTTAAACGGAGGATTGAGTCATGGCAAAAGAAAAATTCACACGAAATAAACCCCACTTGAACATCGGTACCATCGGCCACGTTGATCATGGTAAAACCACCTTGTCAGCTGCCATTGCGACCGTTCTAAGCCATAAAGGTTTAGCTCAAGCGCGTGCTTATGATTCTATCGATAATGCTCCTGAAGAAAAAGAGCGTGGTGTTACCATCAACATCTCGCATTTGGAATATGAGACTGAAAATCGTCACTACGCCCACATTGATTGCCCTGGTCACGCGGATTATATCAAGAACATGATCACCGGTGCGGCCCAGATGGATGGTGCAATCCTCGTCGTATCTGCGACCGACGGCCCGATGCCACAAACCCGTGAGCACATCCTTTTGGCCCGTCAGGTCAACGTTCCTCGTATTGTAGTCTTCATGAATAAATGCGATCAAGTTGCTGACAAGGAATTGTTGGAATTGGTCGAAATGGAAGTCCGCGATCTTTTAAGCAAGTACAAATTTGACGGCGACAATACCCCGATCATCAAGGGGAGCGCTTTGGAAGCATTAAATAATCCAAAAGATTTTGAAGGTAAGGCCAAGCCGATCCTCGATTTAATGAAGGCTGTCGATGATTTTATCCCTGTCCCAGTGCGTGAGTTGGACAAGCCTTTCTCCATGGCTGTTGAAGATGTGTTCTCCATCTCCGGTCGTGGTACAGTTGCGACAGGCCGTATTGAACGCGGGAAGGTCAAGGTCGGCGAAGAAGTTGAAGTTGTCGGTCTGCGTGATGCTGTTTCCAAAACAGTTGTTACCGGCGTTGAAATGTTCCGTAAGGAATTGGACGAAGGTCAAGCAGGTGACAACGTTGGTTTGCTTTTACGCGGCGCTGATAAGGACAACATGGAGCGCGGCATGGTTTTGGCAGTTCCTGGTTCCATCAAGCCACACACCAAATTTAAGGCTGAAGTTTATATTTTGACCAAGGAAGAAGGCGGACGTCATACCCCGTTCTTCAAGGGATACCGTCCTCAATTCTATTTCCGTACGACCGACGTGACCGGGACCGCAGAATTACCAGCGGGTGTTGAGATGTGTATGCCAGGGGACAACGTCGTTTTGGAAGTTGAGCTTATCACACCAGTGGCCATGGAAAAATCATTACGCTTCGCTATCCGCGAAGGTGGACGTACAGTCGGCGCCGGTGTTATCTCGGAGATCATAAAGTGACGTTGAACGAAATGTTCAACGTCATCCTGAGCCAACTGGCGAAGGATCTTAAACAAAGGTAAACATGCAAAAAATACGTATAAAATTAAAAGCGTTCGATCATCGGTTGATTGACCAAAGCACTCAGGAAATTGTGGACACTGCTATCCGTACGGGTGCCACCATTTTGGGGCCGGTACCTTTGCCCACCAGAAAAGAGTTGTATACGGTCTTGCGTTCACCGGTCATCGATAAAAAATCTCGTGAACAATTTCAATTAGCAACGCATAAGCGCCTGATTGATTTGGTCAACCCGACTTCCAAGACAGTGGAAGCCTTGCGCAAATTAAATTTGCCAGCCGGGGTTGATGTTGAGATTAAACAATAAGATATTCGTCATTCTGACCCTGAGCGAAGGGGAAGAATCTTAATAAATTTTAAGATCCTTCGGCAACCCTCAGGATGACATTCAAGGAAGGGCATATAGATGATTCGCGGGATAATGGGTAAAAAAATAGGCATGACCCAGATATTTGACACAGAAGGCAATATCACGCCTGTCACTGTCGTCGAAGCGGGCCCTTGCACGATTTTAGGTTTAAAAGATGCTGTCGTCAAGCGTGATGGTTCTGCTTCTGCTGGAAAACATAAAGTTGTATTAGGTTATGAAGCGGTCAAAGAGACGCGTTTACAGAAACCTGTTTTAGGGTTTTTCAAGAAAATTGGTCAAACTCCTTTGAAGCATGTGAAGGAATTTGAGTCCGCTGACAATAAAGATTATAAGGTAGGTGATCAACTTAAGGCTGACCTATTCAAGGCCGGGGATTTCGTGGATGTGACAGGAACGTCAATCGGTAAAGGTTTTCAGGGTGGTATGGTCCGTTGGAATTGGAATGGCGGTCCGGCAGCGCACGGTTCTATGCATCACCGTCGTGTTGGTTCCATCGGTTCCAGTTCAGATCCTTCCCGTGTTTATAAGGGGCAGCATATGCCTGGCCATATGGGTATGGATACGGTGACGGTGCAGAGTTTACGTATCATGCGTGTGGATGCTGATCAGAATTTGATCCTTGTTAAAGGTGCTGTTCCAGGGCACAAAAACGGGGTCGTGGTTATCAATAAATCAAAGAAGCGCGCCTTCCGTTCATTGGATGAAGTAAAAGCATCACAATCAACAGTTAAGAAAAACCCGATGAAACAAAGCAAGGCAGCAGTTGGTAAAACAACGGCTAAAAAGTAATATAGAAAAGGTTCCCATTTTGATGGGAATGACAGAGAGATCATATGCCAGAATTAAATGTAGTTGATATCAAGGGAAACAAAGCAGCAAGCGTCGAACTTCCTAAAGAAAAATTTGGCGTGCATGTGCATGACGCGGTGATCCATCAGGCGGTGGTCATGTACAATGCTAACCAGCGTCAAGGTACGGTATCAACTAAGACCCGTTCTGATATTTCCGGCGGCGGTAAAAAGCCCTGGGCCCAAAAGGGGACTGGTCGTGCCCGTCAGGGTTCCAGCCGTTCACCATTGTGGAAAAAGGGCGGTATCGTTTTCGGTCCGCACCCACGGGATTTCGGTTATACCGTTTCCAGAAAAACGCGTATCGCTGCTTTGCGTGAAAGTTTAAATGCCAAATTCTTGAGCAATCATCTTTTGTGCGTTGAAAATCTTGAAGTCCCTTCAGGCAAGACAAAAGATTTCGAAAGTATCTTGAAGAATTTAAAAATCCAAGGCCGTACCCTGGCCGTTCTAGACGGTACTAATGAAAAGACCCTCTTGGCCTCACGTAATATCGCCCGCTTGACCCTGGTGCGTGCGATGGATGCCAATGCTTCAGATATTATGAGCAATAAAAATGTGCTGGTGACTAAGGAAGCTTTACAAACATTATTAAAGAGAATCCAATAAAATGATTACATGCTACGATATTGTCAAAACATTAGTGCGCTCTGAAAAAGGGACTACTTTAGAAAAAGAACGTAAATACCTCTTTCGTGTAGCGACGGTGGCTACCAAGATCGACGTCAAGCGCGCGGTTGAGGAAATTTACAAGGTCAAGGTTGATGCTGTTAATACCGTTAATGTTCCGGGAAAGTTAAAGCGCGTGCGCGCCCGTGCCGGATACACGACCGGTTGGAAAAAAGCCATTGTCTCTCTTAAAGAGGGACAGAAAATTGAAGGTGCATAATGGGAATTAAAAGATTTAGACCATATACAAACGGTGTTCGCCATGCGGCCCTGCCGGATTTCAGCGAACTGACCAAGGGAAAACCAGAAAAATCTTTGTTGGAACCTATCAAAGGTACCGGCGGGCGAAACTCTTATGGACGGATTACGTCACGTCACCGTGGTGCAGGGCATAAGCGTATGTACCGTTTAATTGATTTTAAGCGTACCCGCATTGATGATCCAGCTGAAGTTTTAGGCATCGAGTATGACCCTAACCGTACCTGCCGTATCGCATTGATTGAATACAAGAGTGATAAAACAAAATCTTATATCCTGGCCCCTGTTGATTTAAGGGTTGGCCATGTGATTGTCAGCACCAATAATGCTGATGTGGATATGTTGGCTGGAAATTGCCTGCCGCTGCGTAAAATCCCGCTTGGTACTGGAATCCATAATATTGAATTAAAGCCTGGTCAAGGCGGGCAATTGGCACGTTCTGCAGGTACCTCTGCACAGTTGATTGCTAAAGAAGGCGATATTGCACATTTGCGCCTGCCGTCTAGTGAAGTGCGCAAGGTGTCCAGTGATTGCCGTGCCACGATTGGCCAGTTAAGCAATGTTGAAAATGAAACAGTTTCAATTGGTAAAGCCGGACGCAGCCGTTGGCTTGGTCGTCGTCCGCAATCACGCGGTGTTGTTATGAATCCAGTTGATCACCCGCATGGTGGTGGTGAAGGTAAGGCCCCTCAAGGTAACCCTCATCCGGTTACACCATGGGGTAAACCGACAAAGGGTTATAAGACCCGTAGTCGCCGTAAATATTCCAATCATATGATTGTCAGAAGAAGGACTAAGTAATATGGGCCGTTCCGTTAGAAAAGGCGCGTACGTTGAAGAATCCTTAACGCGCAGGTTTGATAAGGTTGTTCAAAGTGGTCAGCGCCAGCCGATCAAAACATGGTCTCGCCGTTCCACCATTATCCCTAACTTCGTCGGTTATACGTTTGCCGTGCATGATGGCCGTAAACATATACCGGTGTTTGTGACGGAAAACATGGTTGGAATGAAATTAGGTGATTTTGTCGCGACCCGTACATTTAAAGCGCATGGCGGTGTTAAAGCCAAGAAGGCAATGCAGAAGAAGTAAAAAAGATTAGGAAAAATTATGATATCTAATATTCCCTGTTTCTTTGAAGTCGAAAGGTATGTATGATTGCGATCGCTCGTGGCAAATATATAAGAGTTTCATCAGCAAAGATGCGTCAGGTCATTGATGCCATCCGTGGCAAAGATGTTCCAACCAGTTTAGCTATTCTGTCTCAAATTAATAAAGGTTCCTGCGCTGATGTTAAGAAGGTCCTTGACTCAGCCGTGAGCAATGCCAAGCAAAAAGGTTTAAGCGAAAATCAGTTATTTATCAAAACAATCACAGCGAATCATGGCGGTGCTTGGAAGAGATTTCGCGCGGCATCGTTTGGAAGAGCGACACCAATCTTACGTCGGACAACACATTTAACCGTAGAATTAGATATTAAATCTAAATAGGAGAATCGACTGTGGGTCAAAAAGTTCATCCGTTAGCCTTAAGACTTGGATATACCAAAAATTGGCGCAGCCTTTGGTTTGCTGAACGCCGCGATTTTTCGAACAATATCAAACAGGACTTTAAGATCCGCGCCTATATCCGTGAGAAATTTGAGCAGGCGGCTGTTTCCATGATTATCATCGAGCGCTTGGCAGAGCAGGTCAAGGTGCGCATTCACACGGCACGTCCTGGTGTTATCATCGGCCGTCGTGGCGCAGACATCGATCGCCTACGTGCCGAATTAAAAGATATCACCAAGAAGGACATGGATAAAATTGTCATCGACATCCAGGAGATCAAGAACCCTAATGTGGATGCCCAGTTAGTGGCCCAGGCCGTTGCGTTCCAGTTGCAAAAGCGTGTTGCTTTCCGTCGGGCGATGAAGCGTGCCATTGAACAGTCCCGTCAGGCAGGTGCCAAGGGTATTAAGATCCGTTGTGCTGGACGTTTGGGTGGTGCTGAAATGGCCCGTACTGAAAAATATCATGAAGGCAAAGTTCCGTTACAGACCTTGCGTGCGGATATAGATTATGGATTTTGTGAAGCCAAGACAACCTATGGATTATTGGGGATCAAGGTCTGGATTTATAAGGGTGATGTTATCAAAGACCATGAAGAAATTGAAGCCAAGGCAGTTGCAGCAGCAGTTGTTCAGCCGCCGGCAGCACCAGTGGCACCTGTGGTAGCGGTAGTTTAATTTAGAAAGAGTTGATATATGCTATTAATGCCCAAAAGAGTCAAGTACCGTAAAACACAAAAAGGGAAATCCCGTGGGATTGCGACCACTGGTGCCCAAATGCATTTTGGTGAATTCGGTTTGAAAGCTGTTGAAAACGGATTCATACCGGCCCGCCAATTGGAAGCCTCCCGTGTGGTGGTTGCCCGTAAATTACGCGGTACAGGTAAATTGTGGATCAATGCGTTTCCTCATAAATCCATCACTAAAAAACCTGCAGAAACCCGTATGGGTAAGGGAAAAGGTGATTTGGACCATTGGGTAGCGGTTGTCAAGCGCGGGAAAATCGTTTTTGAATTAGGTGGTGTTCCTGAAGATTTTGCCAAGCAAATTTTACGTTTAGTTGCTTTTAAATTATCGGTGAAGACCAAGTTTGTTATACGAGGAAGTCATTAGTCGAAGGGTATCTTATGAAAATTAAAGAATTAAATAATTTGAGCGCGGATGATTTGACCGCTAAAGAAAAGCAGTTAAAAAAAGATCTCTTTGATATGGAATCTCATCGTCAGATGGGCCGCGTAGAGAAACCGGCAAGTTTTCGTAATATAAGAAGAGACATTGCCCGGATATTGACGATCATCAACGAACGCCGAATTTCTAATAAAAACGCCTGACGCTCTGTGCGTCATGCAGGTTATCAAATTTGCGAACAACTGTGAGTGTCCGGTATGAGGACCAATAGTATAAACACTAAGGAAAGCTAAGTTCATGGAAAATAGAGTTAACAGACGCAGGTTTTTAACGGCAGTGGTTGTCAGCGATAAAATGGACAAGACCCGTGTCGTCCAGGTGCAAAAAGTTAAAAAGCATAGCAAGTATGAAAAGCAAGTGCGTAATATTGTCAAATATAAAGCGCATGATGAAAAGAATGCCGCCAAGACTGGGGACGTGGTGCGTATTATGGAAACGCGGCCTTTGTCAAAAGATAAGCGTTGGGTGATCAGCGAAATTGTGGGATCTAAGATCTAAAACGTCTGCCGCAATCTGCGGCAGACAGGGTATTAAATTTGCAATAGAATAACCACAGATTGGAACAGTCATGATACAGTTAAAGACAATTTTGGATGTGGCAGATAATACCGGGGCGCGTAAGGCTTCCTTGATTGGTGTATTAAAAGCTAAGGGCAAGATGTGGGCCAAGGTTGGTGACATTGTACGTGTCAACGTCAAGGAAAGCACACCGGATGCGGTGGTTAAAAAGGGCAGTATGGCCAAAGGTATTATCGTGCGGACTAAAAAATCTATCCGTCGTCAGGATGGGACATATGTCCGTTTCGATTCCAATGCGGTGGTTATCATTGATGATGCAGGTAACCCGAAAGGGACCCGTGTTTTTGGACCCGTGGCACGTGAGTTGCGCAATATGGATTATATGAAAATAATTTCTTTAGCACCTGAGGTGGTTTAATATGCTTCGTATACGTCGTGATGATACAGTAATGATAATGGCTGGCCGTGACAAAGGAAAAACCGGAAAGGTTGTCCGTGTTCTTCCCAAAGCCAACAAGGCTGTCATTGAGAACATCAATGTGGTCAAAAAATCCGTTAAGAAAAGTGATACATACCCACAAGGCGGGTATGTTGAATTAGAAAAGCCGGTGGCGTTGGCCAATTTGATGCTGGTTGATAAAAAGACAAGCAAGCCAACCCGTTTTACAGTAAAGGTTTTAAAAGACGGCTCAAAAGAGCGCATTGCGCTTGCAAGCAAAGAAACAATTTAATAAGAGGTAACGAAAAGTGGCTGCTCCTAGTTTATTAGAAAAATATCGCAAAGAAGTAATTCCTCAAATGCAGGAAAAGTTTAGCATCAAGAACCCTATGGCTGTCCCTCATTTGTCCAAAATTGTCATTAACATGGGGGTGGGTGAAGCTATCGGTGATGTGAAATTATTGGACCGTGCTGCTGAGAATTTGGCAACGATCACAGGACAGAAGCCAACCATCCGTCGTTCCAAAAAAGCGATTTCAAACTTTAAGTTACGTGAAAATTTACCCATCGGTGCCAAGGTGACCTTACGCCGTGCGCGCATGTATGAATTCTTAGATCGTCTGGTGAATGTATCGTTGCCTCGTATCCGTGACTTTAACGGTACTTCCCGCAAAGCCTTTGACAAGGGTGGTAATTATACCTTGGGAATCACAGATCAAGGCATTTTCCCTGAGATTGATCCAGGCGCTCGTGATTATCGTATTCAAGGTATGGACATTTCATTTGTATTTGAAAATGGGAACAAAGAACAAAATTTTGAGGTATTGCGCCTATTAGGCATGCCTTTTAGCAAACAATAGTAGTATTTAAGGAAGAAATTATGGCCAAAAAAGGGTTAGTCAACAAATCTTTAGAAATTCCAAAATTCGCCGTGCGTCAGCATAACCGTTGCGGCTTGTGCGGTCGTCCTCGCGGGTATATGCGCCGTTTTGGCATATGCCGTATTTGTTTTAGAGAACTCTCTTGGAAAGGTGAAATTCCAGGGGTTAAAAAGGCAAGCTGGTAGTTAGTTAAATATGTCATTCCCTAATGCTTTTTTAGGGGATCCAGACACTAAAAATTAAGGAAAAAATAACATGTCTGTTTCTGATCCGATCGCTGATACATTAACCATCATACGCAACGCCACCAACGCGCGCCATGAGACCGTTGAATTTCCCGCATCTAAATTGCTGGAACGCATGATGGCTATTTTTAAGAATGACGGTTATATTGAAGATTTCCGTCTCTTGAAAGACAATAAGCAAGGAGTTCTTAAAGTTTATTTGAAGTACGAAAATTCCAAGCCTTTGATTATAGGTATTAAGCGTGTCTCCCGTCCAGGTTTACGTGTGTATACGGATAATGGCCGTATTCCTAAAGTTTTAAATGGCCTGGGCACCGCGGTTATATCCAGCTCAAAAGGTTTAATTTCTGATCGTGAAGCACGCAAGTTAAAAATTGGTGGCGAAGTATTATGTTATATATGGTAGAGACGACCCGCCGGGTCGTCTGTACGGATAATAATATTTAAGGGAAATAAAAATATGTCTAGAATTGCAAAAACACCAGTAGAGTTACCCAAGAACGTTAAGGTTTCATTTGATAAAGTCGCTGTCAATGTGGAAGGGCCAAAGGGAAAATTATCATTGGCCATACCAGCTGATGTTGTCCTGGAAAATAAAGACAGTAAGATTTTTGTTAACCGTTTAAACGACAGCAAACAAGCTAGGTCAAACCATGGCACCATCAAACGTTTGATTGAAAGCATGTGTGCCGGGGTCAGTCATGGTCATAAAAGAGATTTGGAAATTCAAGGGGTTGGTTTTCGTGCCGCCGTGCAGGGTAATAAATTAGTATTAAATATCGGATTTTCTCATCCGGTAGAATACGAATTCCCTAAAGACGTCAAGGTCACTGCAGCCAAACCTACAGAAATTTCAGTTGAAGGTGTAGACAAGGCTTTGGTTGGTTTGGTGGCTGCTAAAATCCGCGGGTTTAAACCACCGGAACCTTACAAGGGTAAAGGTATCCGCTATGCCGGGGAAGTTGTCAAACGTAAACAAGGTAAACAGGTGACGAAGTAAACTTCGTCATCCCCGAATGTTTTAGTCGGTCCTCATGCCGGACATTCGCTGAAGCTCGGGACCCATATTAGATGGAGCATTATGTTAAACATTAAAGAACAACAAAGAATTTATCGCCACCAACGCATCCGTGACGGATTAATCGGAACATCGCAGCGTCCACGTTTGTGCCTGCATCGGTCATTGAATAATCTGCAAGCCCAAATTGTCGATGATTCAGCGGGCAAGGTTTTGATAGGCAAGTCAACGCTGGCCAAAGATGTCAAATCAAAATCGAAATCCGGCGGCAACGTTAGTGCAGCCACTGTTTTAGGAGAAGTTTTAGCAGCTGAAGCCATTAAAAAAGGAATTAAAAAAGTCGCGTTTGATCGCGGAGGATATTTATACCACGGGCGCATCAAGGCGTTCGCAGAAGCAGCACGTAAAGCCGGATTAGAATTTTAATCATTTAGATCCCCCTCTTTTTTGTAAAGAGGGGTTAGGGGAGTTGAATGAAAGACAATAAGAAAAACGACGAAAAAGAATTAGATATCAAAACTCCAGCCCAAGCAGAGCAAATACTTGAGCAGGAAAAAGAAGCCATATCTGTCACTGAAGATGTTGCAGCAGAGGTTCCTGCTGTAGGTCAAGCAGCTCCAGGTGCCCCAGGCGCACAAGGTGGTCGCGGCGGTCGCAAGCGTGGCGGAGAACGTAAGCCATTTGCTAAAAAGCCAACAGGTCTTACAGACAGCGGTTTGATCGAAAAAGTTGTTTCTATCAATCGCGTTTCCAAAACCACCAAGGGTGGTACTCGTCTGGCTTTTTCAGCATTAGTTGTTGTTGGAGACGGCAAGGGCAAGGTTGGGTATGGCTTGGGTAAAGCGGGTGAAGTGGCTACAGGCATCAAAAAGGCATTGGCCGCGGCCAAGAAACAGATGATTTTTATTCCTCGTCGTGGAACGACGATCACACACGAAATTATTGGCCAGTGCGGTTCAGCCATTGTTTTATTAAAGCCTGCTTCTGAAGGTACCGGGGTCATTGCTTCAGGTGCTGTTCGGGCGGTTTGTGATGGCGCCGGAATCAGTAATATTTTAACCAAGTGTCACCGTTCCAATAATCCTATCAATGTGGTCAAGGCTACTTTTGACGGGCTGTCCCGTTTAAAAGCTATCCGAAAACCCACGGTCATTGAAAACGAGGTTCAATCTGATGCAAGTTCATCAATTAAGAAGCCCTGAAGGCTCTCGCAAACGTAGAAAAATTGTTGGACGTGGGCGCGGCACTGGCCACGGAAAACGTTCATGCCGCGGTCAAACAGGCCAGAACTGCCGTTCCGGTCGTGGTGTTATGCTCGCTTATGAAGGCGGTCAGATGTCATTGCTGCGCCGTTTGCCTAAGGTTGGTTTTAACAGCAAATGGCCGGCCAAATATCAAGTGGTCAATTGTGAAAGCCTTAATCGTTTTGAAAACGGAACCACCGTTACACCTGAACTTTTAAAGAGCCATCATTTGATCAGGTCTTTGCTTCAACCGATAAAAGTTTTGAGTGTGGGAGAGGTGACCAAGAAATTAACGGTGCAAGCGCATCGTTTTTCAAAAATTGCTGCCGACAAGATCACCAAGGCTGGTGGAACCCCAGAGATACTCGCATAACCCCCTATGATCTCACAATTCTTAAAAGGTTTTTCAAACTGCTTTAAAGTCCCTGAATTACGCCAAAAAATCTTGTTTACGCTTGGCATCATTGCTGTTTATCGCCTGGGCTGTTTTATCCCGACCCCAGGAATCAATGGGGTGGCGTTAAACGAGTTTTTTCAAAAAATGAGCAGTGCTAACGGCGGCGGTAATGTTGTTGGCATTATGGACATGTTTTCCGGCGGTGCTCTTGGAAAAATGACGGTCCTGTCCCTTGGGGTCATGCCTTATATATCCAGCTCCATTATCATGCAGCTTTTAACAGCAGTCATCCCTGCCTTGGAGAAGATTTCCAAAGAAGGTCAGGCTGGTTATAAGAAAATCAACCAGTACACCCGTTATGGTACGGTTCTTCTGGCCATGATACAGTCATTCTTTATTGCCCTCTGGCTGGAAAGTCCTTCCACCTTTGGCGGCATGCAGATTGTGAGCAACCCAGGTTGGGGCTTCCGTTTTTCGACGGTCCTGACCTTGACGGCGGGAACCATTTTTCTGATGTGGTTGGGTGAACGCATCCAGGAACGCGGTGTTGGAAACGGTACATCACTTGTCATTACGGCAGGTATTTTATCCAGAGCGCCTACCGCCTACCATTACTTGACATTATTATTAGACCCTAAAAGCGGTGCCGGCCAATTACAGCCCATTGCCATTGTTTTGATGGTTTTCTTTTTAATCGCCGTTATCATTGGTGTTACCTTGATTTCCCAAGGGCAGCGCCGTATTCCGGTGCAGTACGCACGCCGGGCAGGGACAGCTTCAACCGCGGTGGGGCAGGGAACATTTATTCCTTTGAAAGTGGATACAGCGGGTATCATCGCCATCATTTTCGCACAATCCATTATTTTATTTCCAGCGACCATTTCGTCCTTTTTACCGCATAGTGGTCTGCAGCAGTTTGCTTCCTGGATCCAGCGTGGGCACACGACGTATTATGTTATTTATGGCACCTTGATTATATTCTTCTGCTATTTTTACACAGCCATTGTTTTTAATCCTGTAGATGTGGCAGAAAATTTAAAGAAGCATGGCGGGTTTGTACCTGGCATACGTCCTGGAAAAGAAACCGCTGATTATTTGGATTATGTTTTAACACGTATAACCTTAGTTGGTGCTTTGTTTATTTGTATCATCGCGGTCATGCCGGATTCAATTATGGCTTCGTTTAAGGTGCCATATTTAGTCGCTTCATTCTTTGGCGGTACGGGTGTTTTGATCACCGTTGGTGTTATGCTTGATACCATGAAACAAATTGAATCGCATTTGCAAATGCATCATTACGAAGGTTTCATGAAATCAGGCCAGCTTAGAGGCCGGCGATGAGGGTGGTTTTGTTGGGACCTCCTGGGGCTGGTAAAGGTTCTTTGGCCGGTGAATTAAAAGAGAAATACCATCTTGCACATATTTCCACAGGAGATATGTTGCGTGAAGAAATAAAAAAGGGGTCTGCCCTTGGGCTTGAAATAAAAAGTCTTATTTCTAAAGGCGCTTTAGTTTCAGATGAGTTGGTGACAAAATTAGTTGAACAGCGCCTTTTGCATGGCGCCGAAGAATTGAAACAAGGATTCATGCTTGACGGTTTTCCACGTACGGTCAAGCAAGCCATAGATCTTGACGCGATATTAGCAAAAGCAAATATGCCTTTGGATTTTGCTTTGGACATGGATGCAGATCCAGAGCTGCTTTTAAAACGTCTCACTGGCCGCCGGGTTTGCCGCAAATGCGGTGCCTTGTTCCACTTGATCAATAAGCCTCCACAAAAATCAGGGGTTTGCGATTCGTGCGGTGGGGAGCTATACCAGCGCACAGATGATAATGAAGAGACGATCAAGGCGCGGATGAAAATTTATCACGAAAGCACGCAGCCGATCATAGATCATTATGCCAAGCAGCATAAACTAAAAAAGCTTGATGGTAATTTAGAAACTAATGATCTTTGCGAGTCATTGGCTGCTATGATTAAATGATGAAGACTTCCCAAGGTATTCGGATCAAGAGTGCTAATGAAGTTGACATTTTAAGAAAAGCTGGTAAGATTCTTAGTTCCATTGTTATTCAGTTGCAAGGTTCTTTAACAAGTGGCATGACGACCAAGGACATTGATGCAAGGGCGGAAGAATTGATCCGCAAGAATAAAGTGGCCGCGGCGTTTAAAGGTTATCGTGGATTTCCCGGGGTGGCCTGCATATCGGTCAATGAAGGGGTTGTGCACGGGATTCCTGATAAGCGCATTGTTAAAGACGGCGACATTGTCAGTTTAGATATTGGAATTGTTTACGAAGGTTACTATTCAGATACGGCAGTGACAGTTGCTGTTGGAAATATTTTACCAGAAGTCCAACGGCTTTTAGATGTGGCCCAGGCTTCTTTATACCGGGGTATAGAGCAAGCAAGGGTTGGTAACAGGCTCTCTGATATTTCATTTGCAGTGCAAAGTTTTGTAGAAATGCACGGTTTTTCAGTGGTCCGTGATTTCGTTGGCCATGGGATAGGGCGCGCTTTGCATGAAGAACCTGAAATCCCGAATTATGGCCGTGCGGGCCAGGGTCCAGTGCTTGCTGAGGGAATGGTTTTTGCGATTGAGCCAATGGTCAACTTTGGGACCCATCGCACCAAGGTTTTGAATGATGGCTGGACGGTCGTGACGGAAGATGGCAAACCATCTGCCCATTTTGAACATACAATAGTTATTACGGCCCAGGGACCGGAGATTTTAACAAAATAAGAAGTTATGGCTAAGGAAGACTTAATAGAAGTTGAAGGAACGATAGAAGAAGCATTACCTAATGCCATGTTTCGTGTTGCTTTAGAGAATAATCATAAGGTATTGGCTCATGTATCAGGGAAGATAAGGATGAATTTTATCCGTATTTTGCCTGGAGATAAAGTAAAGCTGGAGTTGTCGCCCTACGATTTGAGCCGTGGGCGCATTACATTTAGATTGAAGTAATGTATATTAAGTATTCCTCCCCCTCGATGGGGGAGGCTAGGTGGGGGTGGAATAGGATCATGAAAGTCAAGTCATCCGTTAAAAGAATTTGTGCGAGTTGTAAAATCGTCCGTCGTAACAGGGTAGTGCGGGTCATTTGCACCAATCCGAAACACAAACAAAGACAAGGATAAGTAAGATGCCCAGAATTTTAGGTATTGATCTTCCAAAAGAAAAAAGAATTGAAGCAGCACTCCCATATATTTATGGTATTGGGCCGGCACGTACAAAGCAAATTTTACTGCAAGCCCAGATCAGCGGGGACAAGCGTGCCAAGGATTTAACAGAAGAAGAAATTTCACGGATCACCGGCCTGGTCCAGAAGAATTATGTCACCGAAGGTGATTTACGCCGTGAAATCAATGAAAATGTGCGTCGTCAGATGGAAGTCGGTTCTTACCGTGGTATCCGCCATCGTAAAGGTTTGCCTGTCAGGGGACAGAGGACAAAGACAAATGCCCGTACCCGTAAAGGTAAAAAACCAGTTGTAGGACATATCATTAAAAAAGAAGCTGCTCCAGTTAAAAAATAAGGAAATTTATGGCCACCAAACCTGAACAAAAGCAAGAACAAAGCCAAGCTGTCAAGAAGGCTGTTAAAACTAAAAAGAAAAACCTTAAAGGCATCACTTCTGGGATAGCGACAATACAAGCCACGTTTAACAACACGATTGTGACCATTGCTGATAAGCAGGGCAATACGATCAGTTGGGCGTCTCCTGGTTTGGTCGGTTTTCATGGTTCTAAGAAATCAACTCCTTTTGCGGCCCAGATAGCGGCAACAGATGCTGCCCGTCGTGCTAAAGAATTAGGTTTGATGAGTGTTGATGTGTTTGTCAAGGGGCCAGGTTCAGGCCGTGAATCAGCGATCCGTGCTTTAGTGGCTGCTGGTTTGCATGTGACTTCTATCAAAGACGTGACCCCCATCCCTCATAACGGATGCCGTTCACGCAAGAAACGTAGAGTATAAACAACCTCCGTCATTCCCATTGGGAATCCAGAAAATGGATACGGCTTGATCCTTAAGCTGGTGTGACAAAACAAGGATCGAAAGGAATTAAGAATATGGGTCGTGACTTAGGACCAGATTGTCGTCTCTGCCGCCGTGAAGGCGAAAAACTTTTTTTAAAGGGGACTCGCTGTTACACACATAAATGCGCTGTTTCCCGTCGCGAATATGCTCCAGGTCAGCATGGTTTAAATAAGAAAACCAAGTTGTCCAACTTCGGGGTCCAATTACGCGAAAAGCAAAAGATCAAACGTATTTACGGTGTTTTGGAAACGCAGTTCCGTAATTACTTTTTAAAAGCATCTGCCACCAAAGGTGTGACAGGTCATATCCTTTTACAATTTTTAGAACGCCGTTTGGACAGTGTTCTTTTTAACAGCGGTTTTTCCAAGTCACGTACAGATGGCCGTCAAATCGTCAGCCATAACCACGTTTCTGTCAACGGTCGTCGTGTTAATATCCCTTCATTCATGGTCAAGCCCAATGACATCATTGAGATTAAAACTGATGATAGGTCTTTAGGGAATATTAAGACCAATGTAGAGACAACCAAGGAACGCAAGGTCCCAGGTTGGTTGGAAGTGGATGCGGCGAATATGAAAATCAAAGTCGTACGTATTCCAACACGTGAAGATGTGACGTTTACTGTTAACGAACAGCTCGTCGTCGAGTTGTATTCCAGATAACCCCCGCCTTTGGCGGGATTTACAATCTTATTAACTCGTATGACCCTTGAGGGGCACCTTAAGGGGGACATAAAATAGCAAGGAGAATACCATGGGAGTCAAATGGCGCGATTTTCAAATGCCAAAGCGTTTAGATTGTGATGAATCAAGTTATACGAATACTTACGGTAAGTTTGTTGCCGAGCCTTTTGAACGTGGATATGGCGTCACTCTTGGTAATTCTTTGCGCCGTATTCTTTTGTCATCCATTGAAGGCAGTGCTGTTTCCTCAATCCGTATTGAAGGTGTGGCCCATGAGTTTTCTACCCTTTCAGGCGTTTTGGAATCAGTGACTGAAATTGTTCTTAATATCAAGGCCTTGGTTGTCCGTTCTCATTCCAAGACCCCTAAGACAGTGTATATAAAAGCCAATAAAAAAGGCGAAATCAAAGCAAAAGACATCATTTCCGATGAAATTGTTGAGATCTTGAATCCTGAGCATCATTTGTTGACCTTGACCCAGGACATTCCTTTTAATATGGAACTTGAAATTTCCCGCGGCCGTGGTTATGTCCCAGCGGACCAGAATAAAAAAGAAGGTTCTGCCGTCGGCACAATCGTGGTTGATTCCATATTTACACCGATTATCAAAGTTAATTTTACCGTCGAAAATACCCGTGTCGGCCAGCGCACGGATTATGATCGCCTTTTGGTTGAGATATTTACCAATGGTGCTATCAATCCTAAAGAAGCGTTGTTATACGGGGCTAATATTCTCCAGCGCCACTTGGATGTATTTGTAGCCTACGGTCAATTGCCTGAAGAAGAAGAGGCTGAAGAAGAAGTTTCTGCAGAAGAAGAAGCTTTATACACCAAACTGCGTCTTCCAATTTCAGAACTCGAATTATCAGTGCGTTCTGCCAATTGCCTCAAAGATGCCAATATCAAGACTATCGGCGAGTTGGTCCGCCGTCAGGAACCAGAATTATTGGAATTCCGTAATTTTGGTAAGAAATCGTTAACAGAAATTCAAGATATCCTTAAAGCCATGGGTTTGAATTTAGGTATGAAGGTAGATACCAAAAAATTAAGGACGAAGTAATATGAGACACGGTAAATCCGGCAATCGTTTAAGCCGTAATAAAAGTTTAAGAAAAGCGACCCTTCGTGATATGGCCAGGGCCATCCTTGTGCAAGAACGTATTTGCACCACACGTGCCAAGGCCAAGGAAGCCCGTAAGTTTATCGAAAAGCTTATCACTTTAGGAAAAAAAGACACCTTGGCAGCCCGTCGTGCTGCATTTGCGATCCTTTGCGATCACAGCATGGTTTCTGATTTGTTTACCAAAACAGCACCTCGTTTTAAGTCCCGCAACGGCGGATATACAAGGATAATTCCTTATGTCCAACGTGCCGGTGACAATGCCGAGTTGGCATTTTTGGAATTAACAGAAAAGAGCCGCGAGATCATCACTAATCAAAAGCGCACTAAAGCTGAGAATGAAGCAGGGGATACAACCAAGGTTTCAGAAGCTGAAACCAAGCCTGCAACGGCTGTAGCAGAAGCTCCGGCCAAGCATTCCAAAGCCGATGTAAAGACCAAAGCACCAAAGGCCGCAAAGCCCAAGGTCGCTCC
>Ga0206825_1029_pt1 | contig 20370 bp, 9 predicted proteins | sample Alteio_BWOrgCont_79_FD_152875 | JGI IMG/M metagenome (GOLD analysis project Ga0206825, IMG submission 152875) | Enriched cells from forest soil in Barre Woods Harvard Forest LTER site, Petersham, Massachusetts, United States -... | ecosystem: Environmental > Terrestrial > Soil > Temperate forest > O...
GCATGAGGCAGGCCTAATCGGAATACATCAAAATGTTGACCAAATTTTTGTTATTCCAGCATCAGATAATGCCGTTTTTAATTGGCAGCAAGCGCCTCAAGAAGAAAAAGACAGATTGTTGGTCCGTCAGGAAGAAATGTTTAGGCAAGGAGAGATTGCAGCCTTGGATTTGGTGGGAGGGGAAGCCACGAGATTTGGGGGACCTAAAACATTTGTCCAAGTCTCCGATGAGCGCGGTGATTTTTTAAAAATCAAAGCAGATAATCAAAGATTCATTAATAAACGTTACGGCAAACCAGTTCCCCGGTATGCCATGACCAGTGAAAAAAGACGTGATGAATTTTTAGCAGGGTTAGAACAGCGCCATTATTACGGATTAGGTGCTGATAGTATCCTGCCATTTGTGCAAGGTACGACGGGTACCTTAATTCCGACGGATAGTGATATTGAAGCAAGCATTATAAATCCGACAGAAATTGCTCAATACAAGGCTTACGCGGCCAAACAGAGAGAACTCAATCAAGATGGAATTTACCGTTTTAATGGACAGGAACGCAAGGTGCCTGCCGGTAATTTGGATGCTATTGCCTCATTTGTGATATCGGGACGTATGACGGATGCCTTAAAAAGAGGTCTTAAGTTTGTATTTCTTGGGAACATCGATAATCTTTTAGCCCTGCTGAAACCTGATGGAATGATTGCTCAATTTGATGAAATGGGCGCTGATTTTGGATTTATTTTGGCAGAAAAGAATCTATTTTTTAAGATCACAGATGCCAATGGCCATGTTTTGGCGGATAACTTGGTTGTCCGTTTTAGAGACAATGTCATTTCATTTGACGGGATTGAAGAGCACACCGCAGAAGCACAAAAGGATGGTTTGCGTTTTGTCATCAATGGCCAGGATAAAACAGTGGATGTGTTTGACTCTCATAATCAGAAGCTTGAAACAAGCAATGAAGTGAGGGCAGAAGCAGGCGGAACCCTGGTCCAGCCGGTTGACCAACAGGGCAATCCATTGGGCAGGCCTGTTTTAAGAGAAGGTTTTGAATTGCCTAAAGATTTTGATCACGCGAAAGCGCCTTTTTTTAATACAGCTTCTGTTGCTGTGAGATTAGAAGGAATTTTACGCATATTGGGGGTTTCACAGCAGCAATTCATGCAAATGAATTGGAAAGAGCGTTCAAGTTTAGTTCGTGAAAAATTAGTCAAGCTGACCCGACCTCAATTTGAATTAAAGTACCATGAGGTTGATGGGCAATACCCAGAGTTGGGCATTGTCAAAAATGGTAAAACCAAAATACCTGTCGTCCAATTGACACGCACTTTATTTCAGGCCGCCTATTTGCCCGGTACCAAGGTAGGATATATTCTTGCTCCCCGCGTTGAGGTTTATGCTCCTGTCAAGGAACTGGACGCTTTGCAAGCAGCAGTAAAAATGAGCACAAGCGTGCTTAATATGTATACAAGTCAGGCCATGACAACAACGGTTTTACCCAGAGTAGACCCAACCACAACAAAAAGCTGGAAGAGGTTAGAAAAATTGGCTAAAGATCGGGAAAGATACGATTTAAGGAAACTATTTAAGTCAGATCCTGATCGTGCTAAACGATTGAGGGTCAAATTAAGCGATCATCTGGATGTTGATTTTTCGAGAAATCTCATTGATGAAAAGACTTTAAAGAACCTGGTTAATCTTGCCAATGAGGCTGGCCTTAAAGGTGCTATTGAACAGATGTTTACGGGCGAGAAAATCAATGAAACCGAGAATCGCGCGGTATTGCATACGGCATTGCGCAATATCAAAAGGGATATTAATAATAATTTAGTTGCGGCCAATGGGTCTGTTTATGTAGACGGCGAAGATGTGATGCCAGGGGTGATTACTGTTCTTAAGAAAATGGAGGCTTTTACAAAAAAAGTTCAATCAGGGCAGTGGCGTGGGGTTTCGGGTAAGAAAATAAAGAATATCATTAATGTAGGAATTGGTGGATCTGATCTGGGGCCTAAGATGGCGGTGGAAGCTTTAAAGCCTTTCAAGGCTGGTCGTGTCGATGCCTATTTTATTTCAAATGTCGATGGTACGGCTGCCGCGGAATTAATGAAGAAGCTTGATCCTAAAGAAACGCTGGTCATCATTGCCTCCAAGACTTTTACCACCCAGGAAACCATGCAGAATGCCCAGACATTGAAGAATTGGGTTTTAGATGGTTATCGCGACACAGCCAATGAAGGCAGTTCAGAGATTATAAAAAATCATTTTGTAGCTGTCTCGACGGCAAAAGACCTTGTGACTAAGTTTGGGATTGACCCGGAAAATATGTTTGAATTTTGGGATTGGGTTGGCGGCCGCTACTCCGTTTGGTCTGCCATTGGGCTGTCCCTTGCTACCTATATTGGTTTTGATAATTTCTTAGAATTTCTCAATGGAGGTCTTGAAGCCGATGAGCATTTCCGTACCCAAGCATTTGAACAGAATATCCCGGTGCTAAAAGCGCTTTTGAATGTTTGGTATGGTAATTTTCTTGGGGCCAGAAGTACGGCCATTTTACCTTATGATCAGTATTTGGCATTATTCCCTGCATTTACCCAGCAGTTTTTTATGGAAAGTGAAGGAAAGCGTGCTGATCGCAGCGGGAAGCGCATAAAATACCCCACAGGGTTGGATGTTTTTGGCTCCGCAGGCACTGACGGACAGCATTCCTTTTATCAAAAGTTTCATCAACAGCCGGAATCAACCTTGGTTCCTGCAGATTTTATTGGAGTTTTAAAAAGTCACAATAATTTAAAAGGTCATCATGCTAAATTATTTTCGAATTTTATAGCCCAGAGAGAAGCTCTTGCCTTTGGTCTCACAAAAAGGGAAGTGCAAAAAGCGCTTAAGGGTGATCTTAAATATGCCATATTGGGGCCAGAATATATAAAATGGTTGGCCGAGCACAAGACCTTCCCAGGTAACAGGCCGACGACGTCAATCCTGATTGATCAAGTTACTCCAAGAACTCTTGGTAATTTGATTGCTTTATACGAGCATCAAATTTTTGCTGAAAGTATTATTTGGAATATTTTTTCTTTTGATCAATGGGGTGTCGAATTAGGTAAGAATGTGGCAACTAAACAAGTTTTGCCTTTCCTTACCGGAGAAAGAAGTTTAGATGAGCTTTCCCAATCAGGACTTTCAGCTGGAGCGCAGGAAGACATTAGGAGATTTAAAGCGAATAATTCGAATAAAGCCATGATGACAAGCCAAGGCCCTGAAATTAGAATTATGTTTGCCGATGCGCCGGAAGGTGGAGATACGTCGGCCATTGACCGGTCTCTGGATGATCTTCGTCAACAGAATCCAGGGGTGAGAATCAGGATTATCAATGAGGCAAATAATATCGGCAAAAATGGGCCGGGAGCATTGATGGCTGCGATCAAACAATGGCAACCAGCCATTATTGTGGTGCGTTCAGCGACCCAAGCCTTTAGTGAAAAGAAAAATCCTTTTGGGTACAAACAATTCTTTAAGGATGCTTACGCTAATGGCGTGAGGGTCATTTTACGTTCGGGTGTAGGGTATGAGAATGTAAACACCTTAGCCGCTGAGCAAAATCATATCACCGTGGCCCGGACCCATGGAAGTGCCAATTCCGTTGCTGACCTGACCTTGTATTTGATGTCAATGGTCCGCAAGATGAGAGGTTTTGAATCGTTGAAGACGGATAACTCATTGCCAAGCATTAGATGGTCAGCAATCGCCCGGACAAGCACTGAAGAATATGAAAAATTAGTCGCGAGTAAATTTCCTGAAAAGTTAGATTCAACAAGAAATCAATATTTAGGCGATATTTCCCCCTATATCAAGGGAACAAATGATCAGATCATTCCAGGCTTGGCAAAGGTGTTAGAAGGTCAGGTGTTGGGGATTGTAGGCTTGGGTCCAATTCCATTAGCTTTATTGGAAAAATTGGCTCAAATAAAGAAAAGCGGTGTCAATTTTAAAGTGATTGGGTGGACCAGGTCATTTGATGGACCAGGTGCTTCTAAAAAGCGTGCTTTGGCCCAAGAACTGGGTATGGTTCCTGCTCAAAGCCGTTTGGAATTATTTAAAGAGGCGACGATCATTTCTATGCACATTGGAGAGCCTGAAGCTCAGATTACAGAAGAAGAAATGGAAGCTGCGATCAAGCATGGCAAGCTCAAAGTAATTATCAATACAGCCAGAGAAAATGTTTTTCAGGTTGGATTGGCAGCCAAATTCTTAAATAATGGCGGCCTTTTGTTAGGTGACCTTGACTTGTCCTCTGAGCTTGCGAGTCTTGTCGATAATTATCCTGGTCAAGCGATTATTCTGCCGCATATCGGTGCGTCCACCGTTGATGGAAAAGAAGGTGTTGAGATAAACACCGTACCGAGTATCCATGAAGCCGTTGAGGCTTTGCTGGGAGAAACGCCAACATCGAGTGTTATAGAAATCTTAAATAAGGTGCCTATCAGTAAGTTTTCAGCTAATCAGTCGATGAAGGCAGAAGAATCACCTGAAGGTGGTATCGACCTTGGTTCTAGAAATTTGAAAATGGAAAGTCAAGGGCAGAAGGTGAACATTACCTTTGACCCGGCCATGATCGCGCAATTCAGGCGTGGCGATTTTTCCGGGGTCAAAATTAAAATCCTGGATTGTTTACCAGTGAGTCTTATGTTGTTATTAGGGTTGAAAGATAACTAATTTTAAAACGTAAGGAGATAAAATGACTTTTACATCCATCCGCCAATCTTGGTATGCACGATTACTCAGTGTAAGTATTATTGTCACTTTCATGACAAGCATGGTGATTACACCCAGGGTCTCTTATGCGCAAGAAGGAGTTATGGGATTGCCTCAGCCGGGGGCGATGGTGAATTTAAGCTCAAGCTATGTGCCCTTGATGGTCACAGGTTTGACTGTCCATCCTGAGAATCCTTTATTGATGGATTTTATCGTCAATACCGGCAATAGCGGTTTGAAGGCTGGTCAAATCAAAAAAGAATCTGACCGTCTGATCAAGTATTTCTTAGCTTGCCTGACAATTCCTGAAGGTGATCAGTGGGTCAATTTATCTCCCTATGAAAAACAACGCATCATTCCCACAGATTTAGGTCAGACCGTTTTAGGCCAGGACATGCTGGCACAAGACTATCTTTTAAAACAATTGACTGCATCCTTGATTTATCCTGAAAAGAATTTGGGCAAGAATTTTTGGGACAAGGTTTATGCGAAAGCCAGTGCCATGTACGGCACCACACAAGTTCCTGTGAACACCTTTAACAAAGTATGGATTTTGCCTGACACCGCCAAAGTTTTCGAACACAAAAACACCGTCTTTGTCGTCAAAAGCCATTTAAAAGTAATGCTGGACGAGGATTATCTGGCATTGTCCCGTCATTCTAATAAAAATATGTCATCCCCGAATGTTTTAGTCGGGGATCCAGGCGGGCAAATCAATAATCTCGGTTCTCAAATAATCCGCCAAATCATCCTCCCCGCCATCGAGCAAGAAGTCAATCAGGGCCAAAACTTCGCCCAAATGCGCCAAATCTACAATTCGATGATTTTGGCCGTCTGGTTTAAGAATAATTTGAAAGAAGCCTTGCTTAATCAGGTCTACACCGACAAGTCCAAGGTCAATGGCGTTAATGTGGATGATCCTGCTATTAAAGAAAGAATTTACAAACAGTATCTGGAAGCCTACAAAAAAGGCGTATTTAACTATATAAAGGAAGAACCTGCTGATCTGTCTTTGCGAGGAGGTAACGCCGACGAAGCAAACTCTAAAAGAACAACTATCGCCCGCAAGTATTTTTCCGGCGGTTTGACACCGGTAACTAATTTTGCCATGGCAACGGCAGATGAAGCCAGAAACGCTTTTGAGCAATCATCAGGGTTATTTTACAGCGTCCGCGGCCTGACGACAAATGCGGCAATGACGACCCAGGCAGATGTGAGAAACGTTGGGGCAATCATTAATGTGGATAACCGTCATCAACTTGGAAATCTTCAAAATAAGGAGAAGTTAGATATTTCTTTTAGTCGGAATATTGATTTGTACCTTCTTCATTATGAACATGGATTGACTCTGTCTTTTAATCTTCAAGTTGGTGATCCTGATCTGATTGTGGAGGTTGGTCTTGGTTCAAATGAACAAAAAGCCAGGGCTGTTCTTGCTCATCATGCTTTTGAGGGAGAGTTTTTGCCTGGATTGTACAATCATCTTGAAACATTTATTCTTAATACGAGTGAATTTTATGGATGGATTTCTGGATTATTGGCTGCCATTGCTAATGATGTTACTTCCCCTAGCATACCAACACCTGAAAAAGCGATGACGACGCATGCAAAAATATTGTCTCAAGACGAATTAAAGGCGGCTTATGAAGCACAACAAGCAAAAGATTTGCCTACGATCCAAGCCATGCAGGGATCGTTAAAAATGACCATGTTGGATGGCTATGAGCAAGCATGGCAGCAATATACTAAAGAGCGCCCCGTTACAGTCCCTTTTGATCTTAAGAACCCTGAAGAGCAGACCTTTGTTTATACTAGGCAAGAGGCCGAAGACACGAATCTTCGTACTCATTTAAAGGAATTTATTAAGAAAAGTAATGCATCTACCGCGGGGATCCGGGCTTTTATTGATATTTTGCACAGTGAGAACCCTAATAAAATGTATAACGACCGTTTTATGGCGTTGTTGATTGATGCCGAAGCGGAATTTTTGTCTGATGTTCATAAGGAAGTCAGTTCAAAGATCCCGGATATTGAAAATAAGAAAAAGATGAAAGCTTTTATTGGAGAAATCAGAAAGAACATGGGGCGAAAAAATGTGCGCCTGGTTGAAGAAATTTATGGCATGCCTTTAGAGGAGCTGATCCCATTCTTAAAGAATAATATTGTCAAATTGGTTGGCGGTGAGGTTCGTGCGCACACCGCTAAGTTTGTGGAGATGGAAGCCCGCATCTTGGCCCAGCAGGGGATCACAGTCATTACGACTCCCGAATATTCTGATAGTGTGACAATTTATATGTTTTCATTCTTAACATATTTATTGGGAGCGGCCGGGGCAACACACTACACCTCAAGCCACAGTGCTGATTATTTATTTGGTAGAAAAGCACTTTCTCCTAATGGCTCTCAATTGCTGCCGGATGTTTATGAGAAATACCGGACGATTTTAACCCGAAAGATTGAGCAAGAGATTTATGGCCCTCAAGGTGAGACTACTGTTGTCATGGGCCGTGCAGATAATATTAATATTAAACGTACCTTGACCTATGAGCGTATGACCAAACTATATGCTTCCATTTTGAATCTTACCAAGAAAGATATCAAATTGATCAATGAAGCGGCTCAAAAAGGACATAAAATCGTCTTGAACTGTTTAAACGGGTCAACCTGGAAAACATTACTGCCCTTAATGAAAAATTTAGGCATTAATCCTGATGTTTTTACGCCTGTCATGCTAGAGGAAGATCCTTATTTTAATGTTGGATTTGAAGTCATCAAGAGTACCAGCCCTTCAGGAGAAGTTTTTTATAGTGTTGACCATTTAGGTGTTGATACGACAATGCCGAGGATCGTAAGGACCATTCCCTATCCCAATTTACTGAAAGGGATGCCGGTCGGGACTCGCGTTTATGAGGTTGATCCTGATTCTGATAGGTTTGTTTTTAAGCAAATCCTGGCAGCAACCCCCAAGGTCAAGCGTCAGCTTGCTGAATTCGGGATAGATTTTTATCCCTTAGAAGGTAATAAAATCCTGATTGCCCCTTCTCCCAATAAGTCATTCTTGATGCTGGATATTGCTGATGTGGAGAGGATGATTGCAGATGGGACATGGGATGAATTTCAGTCATTGTACCTGATAACCTATGTGTCCTCTCGGGCATGGGTTGAATTTGCGGATGCAGTTAAGAGTCTCATGAGAATCATGTCCATGGTTGGTTTTAAGAATTTAGCAGATTTACAAACAAAGATTGAAGATTGGTACAACAATCGTACCAATGAACCAGAATTTTCGTTTAAAGATAATTTAGATAGAGTCATTACGATTGATCGCAGTAAGAAAATCCGTATCCATTCTAAGCAAGAAGAAAGCGGCGGGCGTGTCGCTGGTTTGAATTCACCTTGCTTTAATGTATTGGGGGATAAAGTATTGGCCATGCCGGAAAAAAGTGCTGCAGACTCTCTATTTTCTGAATTGTTGTTTTCTTCTAAGGTTTATTTGGCCGCGGCTGCGGCTTTACCTGCGGGTACAAAAATTGATGGGCCTAGCGTTTTTAAGAGGGCAGTGCAGGGTAGTTATTCGTTTTTGAATTACTTAAGCCGTTCATTTAAAAAGTATGGGTTGAAATCAAAGATAGACGTGCGTATTGATATCATCCATGGCAAGCAAGGGGCTATTGCCGGGATGAATAGTTCAGAACAACAAAAAGCCATGGCTGAAAGTGAAGCAATCAAGACCAATTTTAACAATTTCTTTTTTTCTATGGCCAAGGCGGTCCGGGACGGGGAAATGCCTTTGTCAAGAGTGATAAGCATGTTGACTAAGATATCTCCTAAATATGCTGATACATGGGCATGTTTAACAGAAAAGACCTTGACTGAAGAAATTTTAGCAGGAGGTAAGACCCGTCCAGAAGGTGTTCCGATGGTCTTTGAGCTAACAGGCGGAAAAATTCCTTTAGTGACAGGTATGAGTTTTCGTCCCTCTGGAACAGATCCTTTAAGAAGTAAGGTTTATTTGGATGCTGAAACATTGACTCCAGAACAGAGATCTGCTTTTGAGGCAGAATTTGATGACTTGCAAAAGTATGATTTATATCCTGTATTGGAAGAGTACGGTGTTAAGCCAATTATTCCCAAACCTGATGGTTTGCGGTTGCTAGATATTGCAACAAGGGGATCCGGCACTGACAGTGCAATGTCTCCAGGTGGTATTGACCTTGCCTCCAAGCATTTGAAAATGCAAAGTGAAGGCGAAAAAGTGAATATTGCCTTTAACCCTGCTATGATAGCGCAATTTAAACGCGGGGATTTTTCTGGGGTCAGGATCAAAATCATCGACGTGATCCCTGTTAATCTCATACCGTTATTAGGATTAAAGGAAGATGAGCAGTCGGGGTTGGTTAAAGTTATTTAGTTTTGGCATTATGGTGATCACCGTTAATAGTAATCCACATAATAACCAGACAAAATACAATCCCGAATAAATATGTCGGAATAATAGGATTCATATAGCGTTCCTTTCTTTATTCAAAAGCATTATAGCGCTTGCAAAGAATATTACCATAGAAAATGCACCTATTAGAAACATAAATGGGTCTAATTTATCCGAAACTATTTGGCTTAAAATAAGAGAAGCAAATACCAGGTTTCCTGAGTTAAAAAGAGCTTTACTTAATTCCTTCTTTTGGTGAGTATTGAAATAGAGGTTAACCATGAAATGAACTCCAGCAGTTTTTTGGGGGAAGTAATAAAAAAAGCAAGGGGATTGCTTTATTTAGCAAAAATATAATACAGTCTGCATTAAATATTGTCAACAATATGTCGATTAGCACTCCATTAAATATACTGCTAAAATTTCCTTGACAAAAATTTTATCTCCCGTTATATTAGCACTCCAAGATTGGTAGTGCTAAATCTTCGTGTCTGGATTCCCGGCAGGAACATTCGGGAATGACAAAAATAAAATCATATCAACCGTAATTGTTAAGGAGGAGAAGTTATGGCTATTCAACCATTAGCTGACCGCATTGTGGTCAAGGTGCTGGAAGCTAAAGAAGTCACCAAGGGCGGCATTTTGCTTCCGGAAACCGCCAAAGAAAAACCCCAAGAAGGCAAAGTTATTGCTGTGGGTAAGGGAAAAGCATCTGACAGCGGGCAAATCGTACCTTTAGAAGTCAAGGTGGGAGACCGCATCTTGTTCGCCAAATATGGCGGCACAGAAATCACCACGACAGAAGGTGAAGAGCTTTTGATCATGAAGGAAGAAGATGTGCTAGCCATAGTAAAATAGCATGTAGTCACATGTCACAAGGTCACATGTCACAAGGCCAAGAGATTTACTTGTGACGTTGTGACTTGTGTCTTGTGACAAACATGAATTAACAAAATTATAAATCCAGGAGGAATTATGGGAGCAAAACAATTATTATTTGAAGATGAAGGACGTCGTAAAATCCTGCGTGGTGTGGAGCAATTATCACGCGCAGTCAAGGTCACTTTAGGTCCCAAAGGTCGTAATGTGGTTTTAGACAAGAAATTTGGTTCTCCAACAGTCACCAAGGACGGTGTGTCCGTTGCTAAGGAAATTGAATTGGAAGATCCTTTTGAAAATATGGGTGCCCAGATGGTCAAGGAAGTCGCTGAAAAGACCTCTGATATCGCAGGCGACGGAACAACCACCGCGACGGTGCTGGCTGAATCCATCTACCGCGAAGGTTTAAAGAACGTCACTGCCGGTGCAAATCCTATGGCTTTAAAGCGCGGGATTGACCAGGCTGTTGCCCGCATCGTGGCCCGGATTGAAAAGATCGCCAAGAAGGTTGATCTTAAGAATTCCAAGGAAGTTGAGCAGGTAGCGACGGTGGCCGCAAACAACGATAATGTTATCGGTAAGAAAATCGCTGAAGCATTTGAAGCTGTTGGCAAGGATGGTGTCATTACCGTTGAAGAAAGCAAAACTATCTTTACGGAATTAAAGATCGTTGAAGGGATGCAATTTGATCAAGGTTATCTTTCCCCGTATTTCTCAACTGATATGGAAAAGATGATTTGCGAATTAGAAGATCCTTATATCCTTCTTTATGAAAAGAAAATCTCCAGCATCAAGGACATCCTTCCAGTCTTGGAAAAAGTGGCCAAAGCCGGTCGTCCTTTATTGATCCTTTGCGAAGAGGTCGAAGGTGAAGCTTTAGCAACCTTGGTTGTCAACAAAATGCGCGGCACCTTGCATTGCGCTGCGGTCAAGGCTCCTGGTTATGGTGATCGTCGTAAGGAAATGTTAAAAGACATCGCTGTTTTGACCGGTGGAAAGGCTATTACCGAAGATTTGGGTCTTAAGCTTGAAAATATTGATGTGGCTGATTTAGGCCGTGCCAAGAAGGTCAAGATCGACAAGGATAATACCACCATCGTCCAAGGTGGCGGTAAACAAGTCGATATCAAGAGCCGCTTAGCTCAGATCAAGAATCAAATTGATTCAACTGATTCTTCTTATGATAAAGAAAAATTACAAGAACGCTTGGCCAAAATTGCCGGTGGGGTTGCCATCATCAATGTAGGTGCTGCAACCGAATCTGAAATGAAAGAAAAGAAGGCCCGCGTTGAAGATGCTCTGCATGCGACCCGTGCTGCTGTGGAAGAAGGTATTGTTCCCGGCGGTGGTGTGGCCCTTTTACGCTGCATCAAGGACTTGGAAGGTATTGACCTTAAAGGTGACGAAAAGACCGGTGCTGAGATTGTGCGCCGATCCCTGGAATCTCCGTTACGTCAATTGGCTTTCAATGCCGGTTTAGAAGGCTCTGTCATCGTTGAGCATTTGATCAACGAAAAAGATGCGGCCTTTGGTTATGATTTTAATTCTGATCAATATGTTGATATGATCAAGGCAGGTATCATTGATCCAGCCAAGGTGACCCGCACAGCATTACAAAATGCGGCCTCCATCGCGGCCCTGCTTTTGACTACAGAATGCTTAGTCACAGATGTCCCTGAAAAGGAAAAACCTGCCATGCCTCCAATGCCTGGTGGTGGTGGAATGGGTGGGATGTATTAATTGTATGACACATGTCACAAGGCACATGTCACAAGAATGATGTTTTTTTTCTTGTGTCCTGTGTCTTGTGACATGTGTCACTTCTTCTTTCATTTTATTTATTGACATTTGTCCTGCATTGATGTATAATCCCGCTTCAAATTGATTTTTTATATTCTTTTTTGGATTCTATCTCATTGGAAATAAGGGGGTTAAGTAATGGCTGATTGGATTGGCATTGGGCGGCGTGCACGCAGATGCTATGGTTTTGATGAAGTGGCCTTAGTTCCGGGGACAGTGACAGTTAACCCTTCTGAAGTAGATACCACCTTTATCTTAGGTAAACATAGATTTCCAGTTCCAATAATGGCCGCATCCATGGATGGGGTGGTGGATGTGAATTTTGCCATTGCCATGGGGAAACTTGGCGGCATTGCCGTCTTGAATCTTGATGGTATCCAGACCCGTTATGAGCATCCTGAAGAAATTTTGAAGCAAATAGCCTCAGCTACTCCTGAAGAAGCTACCAAACTTGTCCAAAGCCTTTACGAGAATAATAAGTTCCCTGTCAAAGAAAAACTGATCGCCAAGCGTATACAGCAAATTAAAGAAGCCAAGGTACCGGCCATTGTCAGCTGCATCCCTCAAAATGCAGAGGTTTTTTCTAAAATCGCTGTCAAGGCAGGGGTGGATGCTTTTATTGTGCAGTCAACGGTTGCCACGGTGCGTCATATTGCCACTGAATATAAAATTTTAGATATAGAGAAATTTTGTAAAATCACCAAGGTCCCTGTCATTATCGGTAATGTTGTCACCTATGATATGGCCTTAGAGATCATGGAAGCGGGCGCTTCAGGTGTTTTGGTCGGTATTGGGCCAGGGGCTGCATGCACTTCCCGCGGTGTTTTAGGCATTGGTGTTCCGCAAATCACTGCGACGGTTGATTGTTGTGCCGCGCGTGATTACTTTTTTAAACGTCGCGGTAAATACATCCCCATGATCACCGATGGTGGAATGCGCATTGGCGGGGAAATTTGCAAAGCTTTTGCTGCTGGGTCAGATGCGGTCATGGTGGGCTCTGCTTTTGCCAAGGCTGAGGAAGCGCCAGGGCGTGGATATCATTGGGGGATGGCGACATCACATGCTAATTTACCGCGCGGAACACGTATCCGGGTGGGAACCAGCGGTACCTTGAAGGAAATTTTGATGGGGCCAGCCCGTGTTGATGACGGTTCACAAAATTTAGTAGGTGCTTTAAAAACTTCTATGGGTTCTTTAGGGGCCCGTAATATCAAAGAAATGCATGATGTTGAAATCATCCTGGCACCCTCTATCCAGACCGAAGGTAAGGTCTTTCAGATAGGACAGCGGGTTGGAATGGGTAAGTGAGCCACTAAACGTGATTCACTTCCTGAAAAGCTGTTTCCCAGGCTTTTCAGGGGGTTTCATAGAAAAGGTCCACTAAAAGGAGTAATATCACATGGCTAATAAAAAAGCCGTCAAGAAGGTTGTTAAAGAGATTGTTAAAAGAAAACATGTCAGCCGATTTGCTAGAAAACCTGGCAAGCGCAAGCCTGTGCATGGGTTAATGAAACCCATTAAATTAAGATCTTCTTCAAAAATAGTTCCGATGGAGATCAAAAAGCAGAGAAGCCGGGATATTATCTTGATTCTAGATTTGGGTTCACAGTACACCCAGCTTATTGCCCGCCGTGTGCGCGAAAGCAAGGTTTTTAGCCAGATTGTTCCTTATAATATCACTCCAGAAAAGATCAAGGAAATTTATCCTAAAGGGATCATTCTTTCCGGTGGCCCACAAAGTGTCACCGATAAAAATGCTCCTTTGCCTAATCCTGAGATTTTTAAGTTAAATATTCCTATTTTAGGTGTTTGTTATGGTATGCAAGCCATTACTCATATGTTGGGCGGTAAGGTAGCCAAAGCCAAAGACCGGGAGTACGGTAAGGCAGAGTTATTTATTGATAATAACAAAGATTTGTTCACTAATCTTTCAACAAATTTGACCTGCTGGATGAGTCATGGTGATGAGATTATTTCACCACCACCGGGCTTTGTTCGTATTGCCCATACATTAAATGCGGCCAACGCTGCCATTGCCAACCGCAACCGCAAGATTTATGGGGTGCAGTTCCATCCGGAAGTGGTGCATACCCAGCGCGGGCTTCAAATGATACAGAATTTTGCCTATACCATTTGCGGTTGTTTGCCGCGTTGGACCATGGACCGTTTTGTCACCGCAGCTATCAAACAGATCCAAGAAACAGTCGGCGGCAAGAAGGTGGTTTTGGGTTTAAGTGGCGGTGTTGATTCCGCAGTGGTGGCTGTATTGCTTCAAAAAGCCATTGGCAGCCGTTTGTACTGCATTTTTGTGGACAATGGTTTGTTGCGTAAGAATGAATCTGCCGCAGTCGTGCGTACGTTTAAGGGGCATTTTAAAATGAATTTGTCTGTCATTGAGGCTGAAAAACGTTTCATTGAGCGGCTCAAAGGCATTGAAGATCCTGAAGAAAAAAGGAAGATCATTGGTGATGAATTTATCCGTGTTTTCCAGGATGCATCCAAAAAAATCAAAGGTGCTGAATTCCTGGCCCAGGGAACATTATATCCTGATGTTATAGAGTCTGTAGCCGCACACGGCGGACCGACAGCAGTGATCAAAAGCCATCATAATGTCGGTGGCCTTCCTAAGGACATGAAATTTAAATTAGTCGAACCTCTACGTGAATTATTTAAGGATGAAGTACGCCTGATCGGCAAGAACTTGCAAATGCCTGAGGGTATCCTTAAGCGTCAACCGTTCCCGGGGCCTGGTTTGGCCATCCGCGTGATCGGTGAAGTGACCCCCGAGCGTCTGGAAATATTACGTGAGGCCGATGATCGTGTCATGGATGAAATTAAGAAGGCAGGTCTTTATCAGGACTTGTGGCAATCTTTTGCCGTATTGCTTCCCATTAAAACTGTTGGCGTCATGGGTGATCAACGCACCTATGAAAATGTCATTGCTCTGCGTTGTGTGACTAGCGCTGATGGCATGACTGCAGATTGGGCGCAATTGCCTTACGATCTGATGGGCCGTATTTCTAATCGTATTATCAACGAGGTTAAGGGTGTCAACCGCGTTGTTTACGATATCAGCTCAAAACCTCCAGCTACCATTGAATGGGAATAAAGAAATAGCTTGTTATATTGAATGCATGAAATGAGGGCTTAAGATGCTTTAAGCTCCTTGTCACATGCTTCAATATGACATTTTTCCTGACTTTCGTATTGAGACACCTATCGTAGAGACGCCATTTATGGCGTCTCTTATATGGCGTCTCTTATAAAGATTCCTTAATCTTTTTCTACATTCTTCTCATCCAAACGCACAAAAACGCGCCACCTGCAGAAAATTTCAGAAAATTTCAAAAAGTGGCAAAACAGATTTTAATCAGGTATACTTTTAGCTATGCGCTGGAATTTTCGAAAACCAATCTGTCTTTTTACTATTTCTATTTTTTTATTTGGTACCGTTGGAGTTTTACCGACGGTTGAAGCAAATGAATTTCGTTTGCCCTTGCCAGGCACGATGGTGCATTTAAGTCCGCAATTTAATCCTCCCATTTTAATAGGTATTAAAGTCCATGTAGACAATCCGTTTCGCTTTGACTTTATCCTTGATAAAGGTGATAGGCGTTTAGCTTATCAACTCCAGGACGAATCTACCAAGTTGGTCAAATATTTTCTAGCGGGCATAACCATTCCTGAAGAAGACTTGTGGGTTAATCTGTCGCCTTATGAGAAGGACAGGATCATTCCTCAAAGTTTTGGTTTAACAGAAATGGGTCGCGATCTGTTAGCAGAAGATTATATGCTCAAACAAATAACGGCATCATTAATTTATCCTGAAGATGCCATAGGCAAGAAGTTCTGGAAGCGTATTTATGAAGAAGCTGCCAGAAAATATGGGACAACAAGTATCTCTGTTAATACCTTCAATAAGGTCTGGATAGTGCCCCAGAAAGCCGTGGTTTATGAAAATGCAAAGGCAGGGGCAGCTTATGTGGTGGAATCGAAACTTAAGGTGATGCTTGAACAGGATTATCTGTCTCTTGAAAAACATGAGGGCATTCAATCAAAACAAATCCGTAGAGACGCCATTAATGGCGTCTCTACAAGTCAAATTGTGCGTGAAATTATTATCCCCGAATTGACCAAGGAGGTCAACACGGGCAAGAATTTTGCCCAACTGCGCCAGGTCTATAATTCTTTGATTCTTGCCGTATGGTACAAGAAGAAAATTAAGGACAGCCTATTAGAGCAGGTGTATGTGAACAGGAATAAGACTGCAGGGGTTCAATATACTTCCTCATTGGTTTCTTCAAAAACAGGGATTCATTTTAAGAATGATGTTGAAGGATTATATCAGGAATATTTAATGGCTTTTAAGAAAGGCGTGTTCAATTATATTAAAGAAGAGACAGGCACTATTCCTGCTTTGCCTGGTGAGAGAGAAGGAAAATTCTTGCGGAAGTATTTCTCAGGCGGTTTGCTGTTGAAGGTCCCGCTAGAGGAAACAAATAATGCAATGTCAGTGCCGGAACATCCTTTAGATGACGATTTCATGGCTCAGGTGACAGCATTGATCGAGGAAACAAAGGGGCCAAGGAGATCGTCCCGGCAAGTAAAGAGGGTAGAAGGAAAAATTAAGAGCTTATTCGGTACAAAGATAGAGGAAGTAAAAAAGCAGAAAAACGCAGAAAATAGGGAACAAACCGAGCTAAGGAACCAAGTAAAGCAGCGGATAAAAGAAGTCCTTGAAAGTGAAGGATTATTAACATCAGAACAATTGAGAAAGCCATTTAGGTTTTTATTTAATAAAATTCAGGATTTTAGTTTAAATGTAGATGATCAAATAAGGGAGACTTTGAATATTATTGTTAGATTGGCTCAAGAGCCGGATTCTTTCGGACTTAAAATTTCAGTTATAAGCAGCGAACCATTGTATCAAGCATTTTACATAATGGCACAAAAGGACCATTTTGTTGCTGATATTTTAATTGAATCATTTATTCAAGATTGTATAGAATTATTTTTGCCCAGGCAAGGAGCAAATATATTTGAGAACCAGATAATAATGTCCAGGAGTAAACAAAAGATGGTGTTATTGAGGACTTTGAATGACATTATAAACGATCAAAGAAAGAAGCTTATGGAAGAAGAAAATGAAAAAGAAAAACAAGAAGCTCACTTAAAAAAGCCAATCATAGAGCAAGGAAATCATTCTGAGGGGGCAACGCAGGCATTGCCACCACCGGTTAGAAAGGAAACTGTCAGAGAAGTGCCACCCATCAAAGCGGCACCAGTGGTAACACCGCCACCCCTCACTCCTGAAGAAAAAAGGCAATTACGGGAAAGCAAAAGGCAAGGGCCCAAAGTATCTGTTCCTGAAGACGAAAGCTCATTAAGATTGATGGCAAAGGGATCAAAGAGTTCGGAGGAGTTGGTTAATAAGATTGCAGATATGAAGGTAAATAAAAGATTACCCATGTCCCCAGAAGCGGTTCGAGAAGCTGTTAGAGATGAGCTTCTGAAAAAAGCTTTAGCCGTACCCAGATCATCTCTGGGTGGGTACTATGATTATTTGCGGGATGTAAAGGATCGTGCCATGCAGACAAATAGTGCGATGTCTGTACCGAAACGTGATTCAGATGACCAGCTCACTGCAAGGTTGAGTGCGCTATTTGAGCGAGCACAGAAGCCAGGGAGTGGTGGGGCTATGGGCAAGAAAACAATGGTAGGAGGGTTAAGTAGGATAATTTCTGAAGAGATGAAACGATACAAGCAAGAAATGGTATCGCGACCAAATGAACAAAGTAATGAAGACAAGCGGATGGAACAAATAAGGGAAATGACGAAAAGAGCAAGGGAAGCTGTTGAGAATCAGGGAGTATTTACAGCAGAACAATTAAGAATATCATTTAGGTTTTTAATGATGAGATTCCGGGATTATAAGTTAAATGTGGATAATGAAATGATGGAGGTCTTGAGTTTTAATGATAGATTGATCCGAGGGCCAGGTTCTATTGAGTTAAAATATTCGATTATACTTTCAGAGCCTATGTATGAGACTTTTTATAAGATGGTACAAAAAGACCATCTTAGTGCAAGATTTTTAACTGAATCATTTATTGAGGATTGCGTGGAGTTGCTTTTGCCCAGACAAGTGGCAAATCAGGCTAAGGTTTCAAATCTATCCAGACAATCGCAAAAGAAATTATTAATAGATAATTTAATGTTATTTATAGAAATTCAAATAAACGATTTTATACGAAAAGAAAGAGAGCGAATTAGGGAAGAAAATTTCCAAACTGAGTCAGAAGAACAACAAAAGCATGCTCAAGAGAAAATGCCAGTGGCGAAAGTAGAGTCGGCAGCAAGACCAGCAACACCGGCGGTAAAAGAGCCGACAAATGAAACAGTGCCACCCATCAAAGCGGCACCAGTGGTAACACCACCACCCCTCACTCCTGAAGAAAAAAGGCAATTACGGGAAAGCAAAAGACAAGGGCCAAAAGTATCTGTTCCTGAAGACGAAAGCTCATTAAGAATGATGGCAAAGGGATTAAAGAGTTCGGAGGAGCTGGTTAATAAGATTGCAGATATGAAGGTAAATAAAAGATTACCCATGTCCCCAGAAGCGGTTCGAGAAGCTGTTAGAGATGAGCTTATGAAAAGAGCTTTAGCCGTACCCAGATCATCTCTGGGTGGGTACTATGATTATTTGCGAGGTGAAAAGAACAGCGCCATGCGAAATGATATCAACGGCGGTATTGATTTAACTCCTGGCCATATGGATGTAGAATCCCCAAATGCCGGCCACGAGATTAAATTTCACCTTGTGATGACCCCAAGCCTGCTTGTCCAACTACAAAATGCCCTCGGTTTTGAACCTGTAATCATTGATATCCAGCCAATGACTAATATTAGGTATTTCATGGGGCTGGAAATTTCGTCCTGACCCATCAATTCATCCCCCTTTCTTGAGTCCATATATTTTATTTTGGAAAATATTCTAAGATTTTATTATAACTGTAACTTATTCCTATTAAATTAGTTATGAATGTATGGCTGTTTTTTATTGTTATTTTTCGGTGGGTAAATTTGCTTTTTGATGAATATATGCTATGTTTTGAATAGATGTTGTTTTTAAGAAAATAGGAATTGCAAACTTGAGGAAACTCAAGGACGCAAAGGATCGGGCCTAAACTCTACCCAAAGGTGGAGCAAGGCAGTCGAGCTGCATGAAGGTTGAATTTTAACCCAAATGTAAGCTCGTTAATTTTTAGAGTTGTATTTGGGTTTTTTACTATGGGAAACGCCATATCAAACTTAAGAAGATTATTCAAAGGGAGAAAATTATTATGAAAATACCCAATTTATTTAAACAAGCAATGTTTATGATGTTGGGGATATGTTTAGGCGTAATGGTGTTTCCTTCTATATCACAAGCTGCGGCAACCTACAAAATTACTGCCACTGCAGGAGCTAATGGAACTATTTCTCCTGCGGGTAAGACTACGGTCAATGCTGGAGATTCATTGGCATATACGATTACTCCTAATAGCGGCTATCAGTTAAATGCTGTTACAGTTGATGGGGTTGCTCAGTCACCTTTACCGTCAACTTATACGTTCTCTAATGTGACAGCAAACCATACGATTAATGCGACATTTATTGCCAGTACCTTTAGTATCACGGCTACAGCAGGGGCAAACGGCAGTATTTCGCCCGCAGGTATAACCGTAGTTAATAACGGTGACACACAAGTCTACACAATTACACCCAATATCGGCTATGTGATAGACACCATCAAAGTCAATGGCACCAAACTGACTGATAATCCGTTACCTTCAACATATGCTTTCACCAATGTGACTTCAAACCAAACGATTAGAGTGACATTTGCTGTTAGTACTTTTAAAATTATCGCAACAGCAGATATTCATGGTAGCATTTCACCGTCAGGCACAACAATAGTTAATTATGGTGACTCACAAACCCTTAAAATTAACCCGGACAGTGGTTATTTGATAAGCAGTGTCACAGTCAATGGAAAAAACCTGACACCTATCCCATCAACTTATACTTTTTCTAATGTAACTGCAGACCAAACAATTGAGGCGACATTTGCAAAGAGTAGCTACAAGATAACAGCTACGGCCGGCAGCCATGGAAGTATTTCACCATCAGGAACGACAACAGTTAATTATCAAGCTTCACAGACCTATACGATTGCGCCTGATACTGGCTATCAGATAGCCTCCATTATAGTCAATGGGAGCGCGTTGACAACAACGCCATTACCTTCGGTGTATACTTTCTCCAATGTGACTGCTGACCAGACGATCAATGTGACATTCGTCCCTAGCAGCTATACGATAACAGCAACAGCAGGTGCCAACGGAAGTGTTTCGCCATCAGGCACAACGACGGTCAATAACGGTGCTTCACAGGCCTATACGATTACACCTAATACCGGCTATGTGATAGCTTCGGTCAAGGTAAATGGAACCCTGCAAACACCAGTACC
>Ga0206825_1078_pt1 | contig 20202 bp, 19 predicted proteins | sample Alteio_BWOrgCont_79_FD_152875 | JGI IMG/M metagenome (GOLD analysis project Ga0206825, IMG submission 152875) | Enriched cells from forest soil in Barre Woods Harvard Forest LTER site, Petersham, Massachusetts, United States -... | ecosystem: Environmental > Terrestrial > Soil > Temperate forest >...
ATGACGGCTGATATGATAGGCGCTGATGAAGCGAAAACGCTGGGGTTGGTAAACCATGTAACCCCGTTAGAGGAATTGTTGCCGAAAGCAAAAGAACTGCTCCAAAAGATACAACTAAAAGCACCGGTAGCCATATCTAAAGTCATAGCCTGCGTGAATGATGCAGCTATGTGCGACGCTCATGGTTTTGATAATGAAATTGAGCGTTTCGGGGCTTGTTTTGCCACCGAAGACATGAAAGAAGGAACTAATGCGTTTGTAGAAAAAAGAAAACCTGTGTTTAAAGGAAAATAATTTATATCTTCATCCTAAATTTTCTGTACATGCAGGCCAGGTTTATCCGTAACTTATTGTTGTTATGTATTGGTATGGCGACAGGCCATGCCGCAAGCGCGCAAGACGCATCGAGAGTATATGTTGAGCCGGACGGCTGGTCAATAGGGACTAACTTCGGCATGAGCGATCTATGGGGCAATGTAGGTACGCAGTCAATTGTGGAGCATTATACCAATAGCAAGTATTTCGACAACGTGGTATTTATGGGCGGTATATTTGGCCGTTATACCATACATCCATGTTTGGCTATAAGGTTCCAGGCCAATTTTGGAACATTGTACGCCACGGACAAATGGAATTACGACCTTGCGAAATCAGCCACAACCCAGGGCGATGATGCATTCCAGCGTTACGCACGCGACCAGGACGTGAAAGATTATGTTTTTGAAGCCACCACACTTTTTGAGCTTGACCCGTTCCGGCTGAATCCTGAAAGCAAAAGAGCAGGAAAAAGGGGCCAGCCCTATATTGCCACGGGCGTTTCTATTTTTCACTTTAACCCATACAGCACTGTTGCCAATACCCAAACCTGGGTACCTACTTATAACCTGGACCTTGAAGGCCAGGGGTTTGGTAAAGGATACCCACCTACCTATTCTTTATGGCAACCGGCCATACCCCTTGCCATCGGGTACCGGTGGGATCTTGGCGAGCACCTGAACCTGGGCGTAGAGTATATGTGGCGCTATTGTTTTACAAAATATTTAGACGGCGTGAGCGGTACATATATCAGCAACGCTGCCTTTGCCGAACATTTATCCCCGCACGATGCGCTCCTTGCCGAAGAGGTAGCCAATAAAACCCCATACACCGGCCTTAACCTGATAAGCAACCCAGGTGACCAAAGAGGTAATCCGGGAGTTAAGGATTCTTATTCCACCATATCCATCGTTTTTTATTACAAGGTGCATAATGCTACGCATAGGTGGTGGCATTGATAATGTGAAAATGGGGATTAATGTGAAAATATGCAAATGAGGAAATGAGCAAATGATGGGAATGTGAAAATAAGAGAATATGCAAATGCTCAATTTACATTTTGTGGGAATTTTCACATTTCCACATTATCGCATTTTCACATTATATTCTTGGCCGCCACGGTATCTCTGGGGCATTATTGATATGGCTGATGTAGCGGGCCAGTACAAACAAATAATCTGAAAGGCGGTTGAGGTATTGAATGATGAGGGGCTGGATAAACTCATTTTGCTCCTGCATACTTACACATATACGCTCTGCCCTGCGGCATACGCAACGTGCCACATGGCAGGTGGAGGACGCAAGGTTGCCACCCGGAAGAATGAAGGAACGCATCTCCGGCAGCGCTTCGTTCATCTCGTCCATATGCTGCTCCAACCATAGCACATCTTCTTCATGCAGGCCGGGCAGTTTCATTTTTATTTCTTTATCCGGGTTAGTAGCCAATGCCGACCCGATAGTGAACAACCGGTCCTGTATCTCTCGCAGGGCAAAACCGATCTGTTCGTGTTGACACATATCACTCACCATACCGAGATAAGAATTTAACTCATCCACAGTACCGTAGCTTTCTATGCGTACATGGCTCTTGGGAACCCGCACGCCACCTATCAGGCTTGTGCCTCCCTTATCGCCTGTTTTTGTGTATATCTTGAACATAAACCCCAAACCCCTGAAGGGGCTTCCCCTGATTATTTGAATTTATTTTTGGACACTGTTCATCATCCCACAATTTCAGTATGTCCATCGGCATATTCTGCAATTACCTTGCCATTTTTGCCATAGTAAACCGGTAGCCCTTTATAGAATGCTTTTTCTTTTGCTCTTCTTAATATTGATTTGGCCGCAATATTAAATTCTTCAAGGGTCATATCGAAGCTGGATTTTTCAGCGCCTCCATAAGTTAATAATGCCGGACTTAATGTTTTGTTTTCCATACAACGTTTTCTCTTACAAAAATAGTTTAAAATATTTGGTTCCCGGTTGTGTCATAAAATAGAAATTACCGTGCCTGTAAAGGTTCCGGGTTAGGTTTCTGCCTGGCGTCTGTTTCCACCATACCGTCGCGTATCCTTATTACCCTGTGCGTGTAGTTGGCAATATCCTCTTCGTGAGTTACCAGTACCACGGTATTACCCTGCTCCTGTATCTGGCCGAACAACTCCATGATCTCTATGGATGTTTTGCTGTCTAAGTTGCCGGTCGGTTCATCGGCAAGCAGCAGCGAAGGATTGTTGATAAGCGCTCTGGCTATTGCCACACGTTGGCTTTGTCCGCCGGATAGTTCATTGGGCTTATGGTGCGCCCGGTCGCTAAGCCCTACTTTTTGCAGCATGGCGCGGGCGCGTTCTTCGCGGTCTTTTTTATTGGCCCCTGCATAGATGAGCGGCAGTGCCACATTCTCCCATGCGGTAAGGCGCGGCAGGAGGTTGAATTGTTGAAAAACAAAGCCTATCTCCGCATTGCGTACATCGGCAAGCTGGTCGTCAATCATTTTGCTCACATTCTTGCCATTGAGTATATACTCACCGCCGGTAGGCGAGTCTAAGCAGCCAAGTATATTCATCAGCGTTGATTTCCCCGACCCTGACGGCCCCATAAGCGCCACATATTCATTCTGGCTTATCAGCAGGTTAATGCCTTTAAGAACGGGCAGTTCCTGCTTGCCCAGGAAGTAACTCTTGCGTATATCATTCAGCCTTATTAATTCTTTCATATTGAGCCAGCCCTATTATACTATTTTTCAAAAATACACATAATTTCACCCTTTTAATAAGGGTGTTACAGAATTACCTGGCGCTTACGGAAATTGGAGCAGATCGTTTGTTATTTTTAATTATTTTGCAATGGAAATTTTCCTGCCACAAAATAAGAGCGTATGTCTGATCTGGTAAAATTTGATGAAGTTGAAAACAAAATCATTGAGCTAAGAAACCAAAAAGTTCTCTTAGATAGCGATATAGGTATTCTTTACGGTGTAACTACGAAAGAGATAAACCAGGCAGTAAAGAATAATCCGGAAAAATTTCCGGAAGGCTATATTTTTTCTCTTACAAAGGAGGAAAAGACAGAGGTGGTCAAATTTTTTGACCACCTCGCAAAACTCTTTCCTAAGCAACTAACAACCTAATTTGCCCCTTTGTATGCTTTGCTTTCCAAATTGTAAGATCAATATCGGTTTATACGTCACCCGCCGCCGCAGCGATGGGTACCATGATATTGAAACTGTCTTTTTCCCCTTGTCCGCCATAGCCTTAGCGAAGGCAGACCTGTCCGCCGTAGCTTCAGCGAAGGTTGGCTTGTCCAATGCAGCTTCAGCAAACAGGATACCGTTAAATGATGTTCTTGAAATAACGCCTTCTGCTCAAACCTGCTTGCATCAAAGTGGCCTTGCGCTACCTGGCAATGCTGAAGAAAATATCGTTTTGAAAGCATATCATTTAATGCTGGAAAAATATCCCGGCAGGATACCCGCGCTTGATATTTATTTGCACAAAGTGATCCCTGCGGGCGCGGGCCTCGGCGGGGGGTCTGCGGATGGGGCATTTATGCTGCGACTGCTAAATGATTTTTGCCATCTTTCATTAAACAAGGAACAACTGACTGAATACGCGCTGCAACTGGGCAGCGACTGCCCTTTCTTTATTTATAACACACCACAGTTTGCCACAGGGAGGGGCGAGTGCATGAGCGAGGTTGCTGTAAATCTTTCGGCATACAGCATACAAATCATTTGCCCGCAGGTGCATGTATCCACAAGTGCGGCATTCCAGATGATGGTTCCCAAACCGGCAGGGTACGACCTGCGCATGTTGCCGAAATTGCCCGTAGCAGAATGGAAAGCCTGTATAGGAAATGATTTTGAAGCGCCTGTTTTCAGGCAACATCCTGCGCTTGCGGAGATAAAGGAGCAACTATACAGGCAAGGCGCAATTTATGCAGCTATGAGCGGCAGCGGCTCTGCTATCTTCGGGATATTTTCTAAATCGCAAAGGGCGGAAGTGATGGCTGATGTGGGGTTCAGGCAGTTTTATATGGAGTAATACCATTTAGACACCAAAAATCTGTATTGGATTATACCTTTGCCGCCTTTAAAACACAACATGGGGAACTGCGTCTTTGCCCCGCAATGGCGGGGAGAGACTTTTCATGCCGCTTTTTTATGCTCAATTGGTATAACGTTGACGCTATCCCCTTGTTGCTTGCAAACTTTTCGTTACTTTTATAATCCCTCAAATCTTTCCTATTATGATAGACACGCCACGATACAAAGAACTACAGGAACAGCTTGCGCTGCAAACTGATGAGAAAGGGAGCATAGATGTATTGCTGAATATCGCCGAAGAAATAAAGAGCTTTGATGTGGAAGAAGCTGCGAAAATGGCAGACGACATTATTGCCCGTGCCAGGGCATTGGCTTACCTGCCTGGCACTGCGCGGGGATTATCCCTGAAAGGGTTTTGCAACCGCGTGAAAGGGGAATATGACGCCGGTATAGAAGTGCTCAAAGAGTCACTGACCATTGCCAAAAGAATAGCCGACCGCAACCTGGAGGCAACCGCGCTTTATTATCTCGGAAACATTTACCGCGACCTGGGCGACTTTTCAAATGTATTTTCTCACTACGAAAAAGCGCTGGCTATAAATGAAGAATCGGGAGATGAATTTTACCAGTCGGTCATCCTGTCCAGCATTTCCAACCTGCTATACGATCTCAATGATTTCGACAGCGCCCTGGAATACGCCTTGAAATGCCTGCCGATCTTTGAGCGTGTTTCCAATGTGAACAGCCTGCTTAATATTTATAATACGCTTGGCAATATTTATTTTAAGAAAGAACAGTTTGCTGATGCACTGCACTATTTCGAAGAAAATATCAATCGCTCTGAAGCAGAAACTTCTGCCTATGTAATGGCCGAAAGCGGCCTGGGGAAGGTGTATTATAAAATGCAGGATTTCTCTCATGCCCGTAAATATCTTTCTCATGCCTTGCAGCAATCTGAGGAGCTTGGCAATGCCGAGGTGCAGATCATCTGCAACTTTTACTTAGGCCGTGTGTATATGGATGAAGGCAGCTACCGGCAGGCGCTGCAATACCTGAATGCCGCCTACACGCTTGCCGGCGACTATATGCGCCGCCACGATGTGATGAGCATACACGAAGTGCTTTCCGCACTTTATGACAAGATGGGAGATATTCCCAAAGCATTTTATCATCTCAAATCGTTTGAACAATTAAAGGAAGAAATTTTCAAACAAAAGATCATTAATGAATTGCGGAATCTTCAGGTGCGGCAGCAAACAGAACTTGCCAAAAAAGAAAAAGAAGTGGCGGAGCGCACTGCTTTTCTGAAACACCAGTTCATGGCCAATATGAGCCATGAGATACGAACGCCGATGAACGCTATAGTAGGCATGACCCGCCTGCTGCTGGGCAAGGAACCCAAGCAAGACCAGTTGCGCTATCTTAATGCCATACAACTGTCTGCCAACAATTTATTGGTCATCATCAACGACATACTGGACCTATCGAAGATAGAGGCAGGTAAAATAATTATTGAGCATACCGATTTCTCTATCCGCGAGGTGATGCAGAGTGTGCGCGATATGCTGATGCTGAAAGTGGAGGAAAAAGGAATAGAACTTCGTGTTTCGGTGGAAGACGGCATACCGAGAAAACTTACCGGCGACCCCACGCGCCTTAACCAGGTGTTGATAAACCTTACGGGCAATGCAGTTAAGTTCACCGAAAAAGGATTTGTAGCGGTAAAAGCCTCGCTGGATAAGAAGGATGGCGATAAACTGTGGATACGGTTTGATGTAAAAGATACGGGCATAGGCATAGCGCCGGAATATGTGGACAGCATATTTGACAGCTTTACCCAGGCAGGTACGGATGTGACCCGGAAGTTTGGCGGAACAGGGCTGGGGCTTACCATTTCAAGGCAACTTGTGGAACTGATGGGAGGCCGTATATCTGTGAGCAGTGAATTGAAAAAGGGAACTACATTCACAGCCATAGTGCCGCTGGAAGAGGCCACTGTGCAGGAAGAAGTAAAACAGGCTTGTGTGCTGGACGCAAATTCATTGCAAAGGCTGAACACGATGAAAGTGTTGCTGGTGGAAGATAATGAGTTTAACCGGATGGTAGCGGAAGACACACTGAAAGAAATAATACCTGGCATTACGTTGCATATTGCCGTGAACGGACAAGAAGCTGTAAACCGCCTGCACAAAGAAATGTATGACGTGGTGCTGATGGATATACAGATGCCGGTGCTGGACGGGCTTGCCGCTACAAAAGTGATCCGCAATACATTGCCGGAACCTGCAAAGAGCGTGAAGATAATAGCCATGACCGCTAATGTGATGCAGGAAGATGTGCAGGAATATTTTAACGCAGGTATGAACGCCTATGTTTCAAAACCATTCCAGGCCGATGAACTGTTGCTGAAAATGGATTCGGTTATTGGAGACAGCGCGCCTGTGAGCAGAAAAGAAGAAACGCCAAAACAGGAAGCAACTCTTCCTCCGTTGCCGGAACAGGTAACAGACCGCCATTTCCTGAAACAGTTTACCAGCGGGAACTTAGAAAAACAGCAGAAATATATCGGGATGTTTCTTGAAAACGCCCCGAAATTATTAGAAACTATTGACAAAGGTCTTGCGGCAAAAGATTTCCAGGCAATAAAAATTGCCGCCCATTCACTGAAACCCCAATTATCTTATATGGGGGTGAAAGAAGATGTGAGCAAGATATTTATGATAGAACAATCTGCCGGCGAGACGGCTCATTTTGAAACATTGCCGGCGCTGGTAAATAACCTCAAACGTATATGCAGTAAGGCCTTCGCGGAATTAAAGAATAATAATTAATACAGCAAACAAAATGTTTTCAGGCAGTAAGTATTGCCCGGTACGGGCTGACTCTTTGTAGTCGTGAAATAAAAAATATGCTTTGCCCCATAGGGGCTGGCCGGTTCGCGACAATTTTAAATGTGCCTTAATATGCTGCTTTTTACAATTTCCTGATTATTTTTACTACTTTTCACAGAATTGAAAACTATTTTTTATGGCAACACAACAAAGTGAACAATACATTTTCCTGGTGGATGATGAGCCGATCCAGAATGAAATGCTGAAAGACCATATAGCGGGGCGTTTTGAGTACAAGCTCAAAACGTATGAAAACGGGGAAGACGCCATCAGGGATATGAACCTGAACCCGGCCATAGTAGTGCTCGACTTTCATCTTAATTCAAACGTGCCTAACGCCCAGAATGGCGTGGAGGTACTGAAGAAGATAAAAGAATTAAGCCCGCATACTGAGGTCATCATGCTATCCGGCCAGGACAAAATAGATGTGGCCATAGAAAGCATGAAGCATGGCGCCTATGACTACGTAATAAAAGGCGAGACCGCGTTTTCGCGTATGGAAAACCTGCTTGATAATATCATAGAACTGCACGGTTTAAAAGAAGCGAATAAGTCGTACAAAATGGTAGTTACATTGCTTTGCATAGCCATTGCCGTTGTTTTAGCAACATCCATATACTTAGTAATGCACTTTGATGTGATAAGGCCTAAGTGAGGACAGCGTTTTCATATCATTGGGGAGCATCATCAAATAAACAATCCTTTCTTCCGGCAGGGGCATAAAAAAAAGAGACTGTGCAAAACAGTCTCTTTTTTAAGAACGCTAAATGAATTTTTATTTCCTTTTAGCGGCTGCCTTCTTAGGGCCAGCATTCTTTTTAGCTGCGGCTTTTGGAGCTGCTGCTTTTTTCGGAGCTGCCTTTTTCGGAGCAGCTGCTTTTTTTGCAGGCGCTGCTTTCTTAGCAGGCGCTGCCTTCTTTGCTGGTGCGGCTTTTTTAGGAGCTGCTTTCTTGGGTGCAGGTGCTGCTTTCTTAGCAGGAGCTGCCTTCTTTGCTGTTGCCATAACTGTGAATTTAAGGGTTAAACAAAAACCTTTATGACAAAATCGCCGTGGGGGTTAGGCCTCGGCGATTGCGGTATTAACTGCTTTTACTGAAATCAATGTTTTAGTGCGTGTCTTGCGGTATTCTACAACGCCATCTGCAAGGGCGAAGATCGTAAAATCTTTACCCAAGCCTACATTATCACCGGGATGATATACCGTGCCACGCTGGCGAACTATAATATTTCCTGAAACGGCAGGCTGCCCACCGAATATTTTCACACCTAATCGTTTACTATGTGAGTCGCGGCCGTTCCTTACACTGCCTTCTCCTTTTTTATGTGCCATTTTATTCTGTTAATTACTATTTACGAGTTAAAGTTAAGCAATTTCATTTATTTTTATCTTAGTCAGGCATTGGCGGTGGCCATTTTTTTTCTGGTAGCCTTTACGACGGTTCTTCTTGAAGATGATGACCTTGTCGCCTTTTAAATGATCTACTATTTCAGCCTGTATTTTTTTTGCGTTTTTGCCAACAGTAATGTTGCCGCCATCGCTTACCATAAGAACATCTGAAAGTTCAATTTTGTCTCCGGCATTGCCTTCCAGGCGATGCACAAACAATTCGTCATTCTGTTTTACTTTGAATTGTTGCCCTGCTATTGTTACTATTGCAAACATGATTTACTAAAAATATTTCCGCAAAGATAATACACTTTTTTATTTTAAACAATAAAATTTGTTATTGTTTAAAAAATTTTTTTCGCTCTGTTTTTATGGTTCTTAATTTCACACGATATTTTTTATCACCATGACGCATTTATAGTAGTGTATCCGGGATACACAATTTATTTATTAATGCGCAATATCGGGAAATAATACTACAATAATAAACGGACATTTAATAAATACTAACTTTGGGTTTGAATAATAATTTGAATGAAGATAAAATCCTTTCTTGCCAAGCCTTACGCCTCCATTATACACTCCAGGGTCCGCAAGGCAATGGTTACTGCGGTTGCAGACCAGCAGGCTGTATTGCAGCAGTTGGTGAAGCATGGCAGCCGTACCATTTTCGGGAAAGAGCATGGCCTGCAAAATGTAAAGACCCATGGGGATTTTATAAAAGCAGTGCCGGTACGCGATTATGAAGCGTTCATTCCTTACATAGACAAAATAAAAAGCGGCGAGCAAAATGTGTTGTGGAAAGGCAAGCCCATATACTTTGCAAAAACATCGGGTACTACAAGCGGCATAAAATATATACCGATCACTAAAGATTCCATACCCAATCATATAAACGGGGCGAGAGACGCGCTGCTTTGCTACATGGCGGCAAGCGGCAATACGGCTTTCGCTGATGGTAAAATGATATTCCTGAGTGGCTCGCCGGAACTGGAAAGAGTGGGCGGCATACCAACGGGTAGGCTCAGCGGAATTGTAAATCATTTTATACCCCGCTACCTGCGCGGCAACCAACTGCCATCTTACGAGACCAACTGCATAGAAGACTGGGAAGTGAAACTGGATAAGATAGTGCAGGAAACCATGAATGAAAACATGACGCTCATCAGCGGGATACCACCGTGGATGCAAATGTATTTCGACTGGCTGAGTACACGAAACGATGGCAAAAAAATAAAAGAACTATTTCCGCAGCTACAGGTGATAGTGCATGGCGGGGTGAACTTTGAACCCTATAAAGCAAAACTCATGGACAGCATTGCAGGTGAGGTGGACATGATAGAAACCTTCCCGGCGTCGGAAGGCTTTTTCGCATTCCAGGATGTACCGGGCAAGGAAGGCCTTTTGTTAAATACCGACGCGGGGATATTTTATGAGTTTGTACCGGCAAATGAAATCGGGAATGAAAACCCCACAAGGTTGCCATTAGGGGAAGTGAAAACGGGAGAAAACTATGCGCTCGTTATCAGCACCAATGCGGGCTTATGGGCGTATAATATCGGCGATACAGTACGGTTTATCAGCACAGACCCATACCGGCTGGTGGTAACTGGGCGCACAAAACATTACATTTCGGCATTTGGCGAGCATGTGATCGGCGAAGAGGTGGAATACGCGATGCTCCATGCTTCCCGCGATTTCAATACGCACATAACAGAGTTTACAATTGCCCCTGCCATACAGGTGAGCGAAGGACTGCCATACCATGAATGGTTTGTGGAATTTGAAACTCCGCCCGCAGATATGGAGGGCTTTGCAACGGCTGTGAATAATTACCTGGAGGAGAAGAACATTTATTACAACGACCTGATAAGCGGGCATATTTTACAAACGCTGAAAGTAAGGGCGATGAAAAAAAACGCCTTTATAGAATACATGAAATCCATAGGCAGGCTTGGCGGCCAGAACAAAGTACCGCGCCTGAGCAATGACCGGAAGATAGCGGATGCTTTAGCTCCGTGGATAGCAAGTTAACCCAAACAAATTTAAGAAATCCCTTTTCTCTCGCAGTCTATAATGCGATTTTTTTGTTGAAAGAAGTGATGAAGTTCAATTTTATTGATGGCGCAATTCCCCCTTGCCGCGTAGGTTTTGTGCGTGAGCGAAGGGGGTTAGGGGGATGTAAATTGCTCAAAATATAGCTGTTTCAATTTGCGAACCAGTTGTTTGAAACACTTGATTTTACTGATATGAGTGAGGGTTCAGAAATTTGACATGCTTGCTTTTCAATAAGAGGCATTTAAGTTTACATTGCTTAGTTTTATTAATGGTTTTACTTTTATTTTATCATGCTTGTTTATTGTTTTGCAATCAAACGATATTTCTTTGACAATTCGCTCACCTGTTACAAGATTTATGTCGCTATATGTTGAGCCAGGAGATACTTCATCACAAGGGGCTACATTCATGTAATGAGAGGTTTGTTCATCAGTCATTCCTATCATAAAAAAATTGTCTTTCTGATAACGAAATTTTCTGCGAGATACCCATTGCTGGGTGCTGCCTCCACTTTGTATTAAAGTAAAAACCCCCTTCTCAATTTGCAGGCTATATTCATTCAAAGGTTCGGTTTCAAAACCGCAAGTATCACATAATACCAGTTGATCAGTTTTTGCAGCAAGTGTATAACCTGAATCATTTTTAAAGAGAATAACAAGAATCCGTTTATATCCGGCAGCAACATCTTTTTCTGTTTTTTTATCTTTTTCGTTATTTTTTAAAACCATGATAATGTCGTCTTTCTTATCACTGTTTAAATCGCCTTGTTTAGTTAATAAAATGCTGTATCCCATAGGTACAAATGCAGAGGTATCTGTACCCTTTGCCGGGATTGCCTGAAGAATTTTTTGCTGTGCCAAACAATTTATGTGCAGCAATAGGTAATAAATAAACAGCAGTTTAAAGCTGTGTGATTTTATTTTTATCATTACGTTTTGGCAATTCGGATTTAGAATATTCAACGAGTGAAATAATATCACCCACTTCGGGGGTTTTACTTATTTTGTATTGATTTGCTATAATAATACCATCCCTTGCGCCACCGGTAAAGCTAAAGGCGGCACGCGGTCGGGATTTCATAGACACTAAGATAAATCACTTTTTAATCATCACTGCGAATTGAGCTGCACTAAATTGGGAGCAGTAATATAATTGCTGGTGTAGCGGAAGCGGATATTGGAATTGAGCACTATTTTAAAACCCTTCATATTATCCGGGGCCACGGGAAAGAAGTATGCCCTGATCTCTATGGTCTCGAAAACGAGGTTCTCGTTCCTGCCCCTTACACCGCCGCCCACGCTGCTATACAATGCCGATTGTGAATAAGGGGCGTTCTCCGGGGTTATCAATGAAAGATCGGCATAAGGGAAGGGTGCGAACTGGAAACCGAGGAGCTTGAACTTCACGTAAAATTCTGTTTCCAACTGTATGCTGAACCTGCGTGTGCCGTAGGCGGAATCGGTGAGGAAGCCGCGGATGCCGTAGTAGTTGTCAATATACAGCGGTGCGTAGGTGACCCTGTTGTATAGCTGTGTGTAACTGATATTTATGTACTGGCGTATCTTGGTGCTGTTCCAGAAGATGATACGGCTGTATGCAGTTGCGCCAACGAGAAAGCTGCCATCCTGCACTTTGTCGTTATACAGAAACCCGCCGCTGCGCAGGAAGAGTTGTATAAAATCTCCTTTGCTTGTTGCTATATACTCTGATGCGTTAAGGCCGGCATACGGGCGCCGCAGGCTGTCCTGCTTATGCCACCCGGCTGTGAGAGCAATGTTGTATCCATACGGAAGATCCTCCGTGGTGCCGAAGCCGTATATGTATTGCGTTTTATAGTAGTCTTGCCGGAAGAAGGTAAACTGTGCCAGTATAGCCTGTGAACTGTTGTAGATCGGGTCAATGCGGTTGCCTACCTGCACGGGAAGTTGCAGGAAATCGCGGTTGTAGTAGCGTAGAGAAAAGAACCTCCTGTCGCGGATGGTGTTGTTTGTAGCTGTTAGTTTATTGATACCGATATTGTACCCTGCCCAGGCGTCGAAGAGGTTGTATTTATAACGGTAAAGAATGCTATCGGGGGAGTTATAAGGATTGTAAGCCTGGCTGTGGCTCAGTGTAAATGCGCCTGCATACCTGGAATAGGGCGATACTAATTGCCTGCTCAGTGAAAAATATTCTGTTGTTTCTTCTTCATGGGTGTATCCGCTGATATTCATAGCGCTGTAGCCTACGGAGGCGTCGGTGAAGGAATGTAAAACATTGTCTTTGCGGTAGGAGCCGCCATAGGCGAAGTTTGGGTTGCGGGTATAGTCGTAGAGGCCTGTTACATCAACCCGCTGCCCCATGCCGGCAAGATTGTTGTCGTAGAGATCGGTAACAATATGGTTGAACCCGTTCGACGCACCGCCGCCGCCAATGCTGAACAGGTCTTTGGTGAAAACGGTAATATCCACAGAGTCGGGGTTGTCGGGTAGGGAATCAATTATTATGCGCGCGTCATGTATATAATCTCTGGAGCGGACGTACCTTTCATTATCCGCTATCTTATAGGCATTGAGCGGCGTATTCTCTTCTATAAAAAGGTTATCGCGGATCACGAATTTGCGGGTGCTTCTGTGCAGCTTGTTCCCGATCTTTGCCCCAAGGCTGTTGTCCGTTTTACTGGTGTCTCTGAAAGACCGGTCGAAGTTTATGGTCTCTACAAATATGTGCCGTATTATCTTACCCTGGTAGGGCAGGTAGGGGGTTTCGCTTTTGCCGTTGAGGTAGCTGTCATCCGGCCCGGCGTCAGGGTTTCGCTTCACAGAATTTACCGCCTGCTGAAAAATATTATTTACAAACTTATTGTTGCTGATATGGACTTTGCTGAAGTTAATGCTGTCAATACGGTTTATTATCTGCCCCCATAGGGCTGCCGGAATAAGCAGCCCAAACAATGTGGCGAATAATATGAATGCAAAAAAGCGCAAATGTTGTATTGTTTTAGACAAGTATAGTATAATTAGGATTAACTCATACCATATTTATTTGAAGAAAGTGTAAAAACCGTGCTAACGATTCATTTGTCATTTCATTTTGGGAAAACCCTATAGATGGTCCAGATGCTGGAGCGGCTTTGCCAGTCGTTGAAATTCATGCGGGACATCCAGGCGGGGAGGATGCAATAAACTTTTTCGGTTTTATAGCCGTCGAGGAGGGGCCCGGGCGTCATCTCGTGGCTAAGGAAAAGTACGGGGCGGCCATTGGCTTCGTGCAGGATTGCGGATAACTCTGCGGTGCTCTCAATGATGCGCTCATCAAGGCCCTGGGGTTTATAAAAATTGACTTTCAGCCCTACTAAGGTATATACGGGATCGTGGCTGGAAACGAGAATGGTGTTTTGTTTTTTGGTGAAGTTATATAGAAATTCAAAGTATTTCATACCCTCCTGCGCGGGCATGAAGAGCCTTATTACCAGCATGGCAATGTTGAGCGAAACGAAGAGCGGTATAGCCCAGCGGTAAATTTTTTTAGCAGGATACCTGCTCATCATCGCATCGAAACCAGTGCAGGCAAGGAAGATAAAGGCGATGGAAACGGGGAACAAAAACCGCATTTCTTTATGGCCTATAAAGCAATGGCCGGCAATAAAAAGAACAGCTATCCAGCTAAGGAGGTGCCTGGGTTTTTGCCACAGGCCCACAAAAAACAAAGGCAGCAGCACAACACTTATTGGCGGTACGCCTATGGCTATGAAGTCGGTAATATAATACCACCAGGGGGTAACGCCAAACTTGGCAGCCACATGCTGGATAATATTTACGTTGAAGTAATTGTACGGGGTAAAGACCCATTGCCCGTAGAACCAATAGTCAACAACAACTGAGAGGGCAATGGCAGCAACGCCTGAAATGAGCAGCATGACCCAATAGCGAATGGGCCACTTGCGATATAAAAGTATAGATGCGGCGAGGGCTATAACGGCGAGCGCGACCTGTAAACGGATAAACACGGCAAAGCCAATAAATAAGCCTGCAATAAGGAGCCGGAGGGTATTTTTTTTATCAACGCTATCTTTGATATAGAGCAAAAAAGAAAGGGCAAGAAAAAATAAAAGCCCGGAAAAATTTTCGGCGGAGAAACGAACACCGATGTAAGGCACAAACCAGAGAAAAAAGCTACAAAATACTAATGCCTGTTTTCCTTTTTGGGTAACCATTTCGGGTAATAGCAGCAAGAGCATCCTACAGGTGACCCACCAGGTAAGTATGCCCATGGACAGCCGGAGTAAGAATGCGGCTATAAAAGGATTGTACGTCCCTGTTATTTCTAAAAACCTGCATAAGCACCAGGCGATGAAGGGTTGCAGGGCAGGGCGGCACTGTGCCTGGAATTCCCATGCGAGGTCTTTGGCGGAAGAATGGCTGAGCTTATAATTACAAAACTCCAGTACCTGGAAATGCTCATCGGGTTGGTGGTAGCCTACGCTGAACCATGCCGCGATTAGCTGCACGAGGAGGCCAAGTAAAAACCAGTTGCGGTAGGTATGTGCGGGAGTATTGTTCATAGCATGAGTGTGTCACCATTTCTTTTTGAAATCGCCACGGCTGAAGAATTTTTCTATGAGGCAATATAAGACAATAAAGAAATAACGGCTGCCCATTTCTCTTATTTTAAGATTGGATGCGCCATGTGTGCGGCCCCGCCATGAATTCGGGACGATGGTATAGCTGTAGCCCCTGACTATAGCTTTCAGGGGTAACTCGACCGTAAGATTAAAATGAGGCGACATAAATGGTTTAAGCCCTTCGATGGCCGGCCTGGAATACAATTTGAAAGCATTGGTAACATCGTTGTATTTCATTTTGAAAACGACACTGAGCATATTATTTACAAAACGGTTTAGATAGAGTTTGTTTTTAGGGTAGTCGGTAACCTTGCCGCCTTTGGCAAACCTGTTGCCGAAAACACAGTCCACTTTCTGCGTTATAAATGCGTTGTAAAATGTGACAAGGTCGGCGGGTGAGTCGGACAGATCTGCCATGAAGATGGCTAAGCAATCTCCGGTAAAATTTTCGAGTCCCTTCCTGATAGCGTATCCGAAACCATTTTGAGGTGGTTCGTTAAATATGGTTCGCAGAGTAGGGATGGTTTGTTGTAAGTCAGCTATCACATCTTTGGTATTATCTTTGGAGTTGTCATTTATCACCAGCAATTCATGGTCAATATTGTTGTTGTGCAGTTCGGTGTATAATGCCTGCAGCGTACCGGGAAGGTTGAGGGCTTCGTTGTAGGCTGGTATAACCACACTTAGTTTCATGGAGCTGTTTTTATGATTTTACAACCTTTGTTTTAAATGCTCAAATATCTGCTCCATTGTATTTTCGAGGGAGTATCTATACTCCCATTCGGGATAATGCGACCTGAACTTTGAGACGTCTGATATATACCAGATGTGGTCGCCGGAGCGGTTGTTTTCTGCATAAGAATAATTCATTTTATTGCCGGTTATTTTTTCGCAAAGCGCTATAGCCTCCAGCATGGAGCAATTTGCAAAACGGCCCCCCCCGGCATTATATACCTCGCCGCCAGAGCGCGGCTCCAGGAAAAACTGCCAGAATATATTTACGAAATCCCAGGCGTGGATATTATCCCTTACCTGCTTACCCTTGTAGCCAAAAATGGTGTATTGGGTTTTTGAGATTGCGCACTTCATCAGGTAGGATAGAAACCCATGAAGCTGTGCGCCGGAGTGCTGCGGCCCGGTGAGGCAACCGCCCCTGAACACGGCTGTTTTCATGCCGAAATACCTGCCATACTCCTGCACCATAACATCGGCGGCTACCTTCGATGCGCCGAATATGGAGTGCATGGACTGGTCTATGCTCATGTGTTCATCAATACCATTTTTGAAGTAGGGATGGGTTTCCGCGATCTCGTATCTTTTATCCAATTCATGCAGCGGTAAAAAATTCGGGCTGTCGCCATATACCTTGTTGGTGGACGTGAAAATAAATACCGCGGCGGGGCAATGCAAACGGGTCAGTTCTAAAAAATTGAGGGTGCCATTTGCGTTGATGGTGAAATCGGTGATGGGTTCTTTTGCCGCCCAGTCGTGGCTGGGCTGGGCTGCTGTGTGGATCACTATTTTTATATCGTTGCCATATTTTCGGAAAATACTTTCCAGGCTGGCATAATCCCTTATGTCGTAATTGTAAGGTTTATAATTATCGTATTTTTTTTCGAGGGCGTCTTTATTCCAGCGTGTTGATGCTTCCGGGCCGAAAAAATAGGCTCTGTGGTCGTTGTCTATACCAACGACGAGGTCCATTTTATCTGAAAAAAAGGCTACGCTTTCACTCCCGATCAAGCCGTTTGAGCCACTTACAATAGCTATGTTCATGTGTTAAGGATGGGTCCCAGGCTTTTTTCATTTTTATGTATCCAGTCAAAGGTATCTTTGATAATACCGGCAATGTTTCTTTTTGGTATCCAGCCCGTGTGCGCGGCGATCTTCGTATTGTCGGTAATGTAAAGGGGAATATCTCCTTTCCTGTTTTCCATTACGCTGTGCGCCTTTACCCGGTTACCTGTAATATCGGCGCAAATATCAGTTAATTCCAGTAATGAAATACTGTTTTCCAGCCCTCCTCCTGCATTAAAGGTGCAACCGGCAACCTTATCGAAATGGTGCAATTCATAGTCAATGAGGTCGAAAAGGTCGAGGATGTGGAGGGCGTCTCTCACCTGCTTTCCTGTGCCGCCGTATCCAAAATAGCTTATGTCCTTTTTCCAGTAATGGCGGGCGAGCCACAGTGTTATTACCCCCTGGTCCACCTTTCCCATCTGGCGTGGGCCGGCTACTACCCCGCACCTGTTAATGACATAATGCAGGCCTGCAAGCTCCCTGAATTCTTCTATGAGCAATTCTGACGCCAGTTTTGTAGCGCCATATACCGAGCGCGCTTTGTCTAATGGGAAAGATTCGCTGATACCCTTTTCACTGATACCCGGAAGGGACTGGCTTTTGGAAATCTCAAATCTTGTTTCCCCTTCGGTATAATTGATATTTTCGAAATAAGATATAGGATATACCCTGCTTGTAGATAGAAAAATAAATTTAGCCCCCGACTTTACGGCAAGCTGGAGGGTATTGATAGTGCCATTGAGGTTGGTGTTGATGACAAAGTTAAGAGACGCGCCCATACCGGCCATTATGGAAGGCTCTGCGGCAGCGTCTATGATAAAATCAAATTCCCGTTCCAAATTCAGGTCTTCTGTGTTGCGTATGTCGCCGTGGATGAACTCCACACCGGCGCCTTTGAGGAGGGGGATGTTCAGTTCTGACCCTCTGCGTTTCAGATTATCAAGGGCCACGACCTGGTAAGCAGGGTATTTTTCCTTCAATAATAAACAAAGGTTGGAACCAATAAAGCCACAGCCACCGGTAATGAGTATGGAAGTATGGGGCATGATGGTTTTATTTTTTTTGGATTGTAAAGGTAATAAATGCCAGGGTATTTTATATTTTCACATTCCGAATAACGCGACTCCTAAAATCAATCATAATTGAAACCTGTAACAAGCATCCAAAATAAAGCAGCCGCATTTTGGCAAAAGTACCGGGCGCATGTGTTGTCGCTGGTGTTATCCATTTATGCTTTGCCTTTTTCATTTTATGAGATCGCAGACAATGGCTTGGACGGGTCGTGGAAGCAGGCGCTGAATTATGCTATAAAAAAGAAACTTGTTTTCGGAACTGATTTTGTTTTCACTTATGGCCCGTTGGGATTTCTTTCAACCCGCAATACGCTATACGTAAGTGATCTTGTATTGTTTTTAGCCGATTTGTTTTTATGTGTCTGTTTCTATCACGTTATTTACAAATTTTTATCTCAGCATAAAGGATGGTTCTTTATTCTTTTAATGGCTATTTTTTTCTATAAAAACACGGAATATTCCGAGATCCTGTTTTTCTTCTTTATCATTTTCACCATATTAAATTTTAAGAGTCATTTCAGCAATTATTTCGAGGTGGTTTGTTGCGCAATACAAGGGGTACTGGTTTTTTTTATTAAGCTCAACTATGGCATGATCTCTATTCCTCTACTGCTTTTTCTTTTTATATATCTATTGGTAAAGAACAGGAGATCTTTTTTGGTTCTTTTTTCTGCTTCTGTGCTTGTTTTCATTGTTATTTATGCTAACGTAAACATAAACCTCACCGGCTACATTAAATATGGCTTGCCCTTAATCCTAAACTACCCTGACGCGATGATGCGGCCGATAAGCCCGACTGCCCCAATGTTTTTATGGGCTATGGCATTTATGGTTTTGTATATGGGAACAGCATTTACATACACCTGGAAATTATGGAAGCAAAAGGAAATTTCAGCCACAAAATTATACCCGGTAATACTATTAAGCCTGATGTTGTTCCTTATGTATAAAAACGGATTCACGAGGGCGGATGCGCATATGATCCTGTTCTTTGCAATGCTACCCTTATTTATTGTTTTTGCAATGTTTTTATTTGGTTTCAATAAATTCAATGCTGCAAAAATAATATGCTTATGTACGGTGGTAATTACATACATAAATGAAGTTCTTCCAAACGAAAATGAGAACGAGTTTATTAAAAATCTAATAATACACAGCGCTCCTGCCGATTATTTCTCCACCTTATTTAAAGATCAACCTGTTCCGGAGAATGCCAGGTTAAATATACCTGATGATAAACTGAGGTTGATATGGGGATCATCAATGGATATATTCCCGGTATATTGTTCGATACCTCTGTTAAATGGCCTTAATTATGATCCCCGCCCTTGCATACAATCCTATTCGGCATATAGCCCGCTGTTAGATTCATTAGACGCCGATCATTTCATTAAAACCGGCAGGCCGGAGTTTGTGATGCTATGGAACTGGACAATAGATAAATATACACAATGGGATGAACCCCTGACCTATGCAACGCTTCACCTGAATTATGATTACTTTGATTTTGTTTCGTTTAGAAAAGATACCATGCTCCAGAATAATGATGGCAATTACCTGCTGCTGAAGTCGAAAAGCGGCACACATGTATATCCGAAGTTTGAAAGGCTATACGAAAGAATAGTCAATATGGAAGACAGTGTACACATTGATTTTCCAGGGGACCAGGCTATTTATATGACGGCAGATATTGAATATAGCGCTGCCGGAAAAATCATAAACCTTATCTTTCAGCCTCCCCTGATAGCTGTAAACTTTTTTTTAGATTCCACATTGGTTCTGGCCAGGGTTGTCCGGCCATTGTTAAAAGAACCGGTATTGATAAATAAAACCGTCTATGGAAACAGGGAGTTCAAAAATTTTATAACCGGGAACCTGAAGCAGAACCATACTATAAAAGCCTTTGCTTTTCGCGCTACGGGAGACAGGTGCGAGAAGGAGATAAAACTTACTTTTTACAGGTTTATAAATTACTGAGAATTTTTTCCCTGCTATTCACTGCACAGGGCAAACGCATTAAATGGCATTTT
>Ga0206825_1079_pt1 | contig 19915 bp, 19 predicted proteins | sample Alteio_BWOrgCont_79_FD_152875 | JGI IMG/M metagenome (GOLD analysis project Ga0206825, IMG submission 152875) | Enriched cells from forest soil in Barre Woods Harvard Forest LTER site, Petersham, Massachusetts, United States -... | ecosystem: Environmental > Terrestrial > Soil > Temperate forest >...
AGTTTTGCAACTACCTTTTTCTTTACTTTAATCGAGCCCATTTGAAGTCCATTAAGATATGGTTTGGGACAAAGTGGAGGGATTTTTTCTTCATGAATTGGTAGCAGGTTTCAAAGAGCGGAATAATGGGCATTTCATAGACTAAAAGTTCTTCGATCTTGTACAGCAAAATTTTTCTGCTGGCATCATTTGTTTCAAGCTTGGCCTCATGGAGCAGACGCTGAATTTCGGGATGAGACCATTTACTAAAGCTAATCGGCTCATTGGGATTGGCAAAGAAGTTGAGAGTATAGAACGGATCATTGACCCAAGGCTGCCATCGAATGAGTGCAATGTGAAAATCACCCGATGTGAGGTTAGAAAAAAGGGTTTTATAGTCATGCCCTTGGATTGTTGTTGTCAGTCCTAATTTTTGTTTCCACTCAGAAGAGATAAACTCAGCAGATGGTTTCCCAAATACCGTGCGTTGAGTAAAGTCAATCGTCAAATGAGGGATATCAGAGGAGGAGTAGCCACTTTCTTCAAGCCCCTCTCTAAACAGTTGTTTTTCATCTTCATTTTCAAAAAGGGGGTGTTTGTGAATTTGGCTATGCAAGGGAGGGAGAGGAGAATAAGCTGGATTTTTGAAATACTCAATGGTTTCCAGCAGGTTTAGCCGATCGATAGCAAGAGCCAGTGCTTGCCTGATTTTGCGGTTTTTAAGAAACGGATGTTTTGTATTGCAGACACACCAGTAAATCCCTTGGTCTGAATAAGTCAGAGCTTCATCGTTCGGTCCTGGATTGAAATAGGATCCCCATGGGGGACCTAGCCAATGGATCTTATTTTGACGAAACATTTCATACGTCTGGCTGTGATGGCTAGTTGCGATTAAAACGCGCTCGAGCTGGATTTTTTCTTTGTCCCAATAGAAATTATTCTTAACAAGTGCATAGCTAATATCTTTCTGATTTTTCTCAATTTTAAAACCGCCGTTACAGACGTAGCTGGAGCCTTCTTCTAAGGGCCAGTTAGGGGTATTAATATCGATATGTTTACAGACAGGGGCAAATAAAGGGTGGGCTACGTATTCTAAAAAATTAGGAGAAGGGGATTCCAACTCAATTTTCAGCGTATGCTCTCCTAAGGCGTGTATTCCAACTTGATTCATGTCTATGATGCCTTTCTTTGCAAGCTCGGCATTTTTAATGGGATAGAAAAGGTAAGCAAAAGCTGTGTTAAAACGGGGCGTTAAAATCTTTTTCCAAGTATATTCAAAATCATAGCTCGTCAAAGGGGATCCATCCGACCAAAAACTAGGGCGCAAGGTGAAGAGATACGTTTTTCGATCGGGAGAAATTTCGACATGCTGTGCAATCCCTTTTTCCAGAGTGCCATTGGGACCAATCCGCATGAGCCCTTCAAACAGCATCTTCAGGAGTAGAGCCGACATCGAGTCTCCCCCTATGCGGGGATCTAGCGAAGTGATCAGGTTTTCTAAGCTTAGGTATAGCATTTGCTGTTTTTTAACTTCCTCGCTCCAAAAAGCCAATAATTTTTCAAGAGATTCCAAAAACCGTTTCTGTAATTGAATATTGTCTGTTTCAAGCAAATAGCCAAAGACATAAGAATCATTCATCTCTAACGCAATTGAGGCTTGAATAACTTCGGGAAGATCGAAAGATAAAAGGTGGTCCTTGGCCATTTCATAGAAAGTTCCATTTGGAATACGCACCATAGCCATGAAAAGGTGGTCTTTGACCGAACTTTGATAAACATAATCTGCTGAATTGACTAAAGGCTTTTCAAAAACATCTATGAAGAGTTCAAACACCATTTTCAGTGTAGATAAGGGCAAAATGGCTTGCATTTCAATGGGAGCAATCGAATAAAAGACATTTTCGATTAACTCAGGGGCAATCGTTGGCAAAGCTGTCTTCAACGAATGCAGTGTCTCTTCTTGCTTAATTAAAATTCCGCCATTGAAATCTCTGAATTCTCCAATATGCAATTTCATGGCATTGCCGATTCTTTGGCGGGCGGCAAAAAAGTTTAAAGAACCATCGCCGCGCAAGATCGTTGGGTGGGGTGTTAATAAGACTCGAAAAATGTAAGCAAAGATCGGTTGATGCTGCTCGACATATTTAACCAGCTGTTTACGTTCTAAAATCCATTGAGAAAAAGAACTTTTGTTCTTGAGAAGATTATCGATGGATACCGTATCCGAGTTTTCTACTCGGACGCAGATCACTGTGAAAATAAGCTCTTCAGCTGTTTGCGTTTCATACGACATCATCACTTGAGGCAGATCAGATCCATGTTCGATTTGTTGGCTAAGCGTTATAATGTTACGCAGCACCTCTTCTTGATTCCTAGGCCTGAAAACAGGTAGTACAAGCCGTTCAATGCTTTTGAGCAACTCTTCCTCTAAGGATGATTTTAACGCTTTTAATTCTGAAGCAGTGAAAAAATGGTTCCCGTTTTTTTCAAACTCTGCGTAAATCGTTTTAACGCTGTCGTCTGCACCTTGAAATATATAAACAGAGCCTTTGACGATCCGTAGTTCGGGAATAATTTTCTGGACAGCTTTGAGAAGCTGCACCTGATCAAAAAGGTCATACCGGCTGCCAAGGGATAGTTGTGTTAAAATCCCGATCACCCATTTAGATGCAAAGGGGAATTCCAACTTTGTTGGCATAATTCGAAATTCTAGACAGCGTGTTTTAGGAGAAAGATAAACGGTGCTCAAAAGTTTTTTCTTTTTAAGGTATTGGGCTGTCAGTAAACGTGCAAGATGTTTGACAGAACGTTTTCGAGGAAACTCATGATCAAAATAGGCAAGAAGCCGATCTTTATCTTTAAAAATAGAAGGTTCCAAATGCTGCGGAAAACGATTAATAAGATCGTTTAACATCTGATCTAGATTTTTGAGTTTGTCGTGTCCCATAAATAAGCTGAGTTTATTGATTGATAAACGAGAGAAAGCCCAGCCAATAACAAGATAGATGACTTTTTAATTTAGGTACATGATTTCCTCGTATGTTCTGAAGATGTTGAGGAAAATTTTTCAATAAAATTAGGAATAATCTTGACAATCATTGATTTTAATCCGGCAGTCGCGATAGAATCATTCCCAATTCAAAAGCCCTACAGGGGGCTAAATTAAAACAACGGAGGTTGTTATGACAATGCAACAAGCAACTCAAATGAATCCATGGGTTCAAGAGAAATTAAATGAGATTACATCTCACCCGGCTTGGCATGCTGAATTAACGGGTATTGAGGCAGAGGCCTTGCTGCGTTTAAAACCGTCTTTCACCTATTTGATCAGACAAGGTGAAAAGATCGATCATTTTTACCTGACCTTTATCAAAGGTGAAGAATTTTGCCACCTTCCCTTTACGCTCGATTATTCCTCACTCCAATGGTTCTACAGGAATAGCTTTCCTCACTTTGCACATAACTTGAAAACATTCATCCCTGAAATTATGCACAAAGAAGAGGTAGAATGCCTTCCATTGGTGCAGTTTGCTAAGAAGAGATAATCCTATTGAGGATTTGTTCCCTGTAATTCTGGCCTTTAGCCTCCGTTACAGGGTACTAAACGGACGTAATAATTAAATACTTCCCAGGAAAACAGCGACCTGTTAATAAAAAATTTGACAGGGGAGATAGCTGTTCATGTCGGCCGGGGACCAAAACGATCTGATTGATCGCGTAGCAGGTATTGTATTGGCAGGAGGCCAAGGCACCCGCTTATTCCCGCTCACTAAAACGCGTTGTAAGCCGGCTGTAGGATTTGGAGGAAGGTATCGACTCATCGATATCCCTCTCTCTAACGCCTTGAATTCCAAAATTAGCAGGCTGTATGTCATTTCTCAATACTTTGCCTCTAATCTGCATCAACATATTCTTGGAACTTACCGGTTTGATCTTTTTAGGGAAGGTGGAATTGAATTGCTGTGCCCTGAAGAAGATGAACAGGAGAAAAAAGTCTGGTTTGAAGGGACGGCAGATGCCGTTCGGAAAAATCTCCATCATTTAATCAAAGCGCCTGTCGATTACTATCTAATTCTATCTGGCGATCAGCTCTACAATATCGATTTAGCAAAGCTGCTCGAGTTTGCACGAAAGACGAAAGCAGAAATGGTTGTGGCCTCTCTTTATGTCTCTGAAGATGAGGCGCATCGGATGGGAGTGATGAAGATCGATCAGACATTTCATATTAAAGAGTTTAAGGAAAAACCAAAGACTGCTCCTGAACTAAAACCATTTGAAGTTAAAAAGGATGGAAAATCGTGCTATTTAGCTTCGATGGGCATCTATGTTTTCCGGCGTGATGTCCTTATCTCGCTATTAAAAGAACCAGGAGTGGACTTTGGACACCATCTCATTCCATTTCAGGCAGCTAGAGGCGGATCTTACGCCTATATTTATGACGGATATTGGGTCGATATTGGGACAATTGCCTCTTTTTATGAAGCCAATATGAGTCTTCTAAATCAAAGCCATTGCCTGCAAACCTATAATGAAGCAAATCCGATCTATACACGCCCTTACAATTTACCGAGTCCATTGATTATCAATACACGCGTCAACCGATCGTATATCAGCCAAGGCTCGATTATCGAAGCAGATGAAATTGATCATAGTATTATAGGAACAAGGTGCCGTATCGGCAAAGGAACCAAAATCCGTCATTCTATCCTGATGGGGCATCAATCTTATTCTGCGCCTTTGCATCAACATCCGCCTCTTCCGCAAAACTTCACCATTGGTGATCATTGCGTGATTGAAAAAGCCATTATTGATGAACATACTTACATTGGCAATAATGTCCATCTTATCAACAAAGACAAACTTGAAACCTATGACGGCGCAGGAGTCTGTATCCGTGATGGTATTATCATTGTCACCTCGGGTACCCAGCTGCCGGATAATTTCACCCTTTAAATGTATTGTTAAGGGGATGTTAGTTTTTGCAAGGTAAGCTCAACAAAATCTTGACCTTTATAGATGTTTTTAATTTCTTCTCGCTCTTTTTGGTATTTTTTAACCATTTTGTCTTTTTCATTAAATACCATAAAAATGGGAAGAGGGAAATCAGCAAGCGTGCTTTTCCCCCGTCGTGAATCATCACTGCTTTTAGGTGTTAGTGCTTTTGCGAAATGCTCATTTTTCTCATCGTGATCGAAATGTTTCCAATGAAACATCCATGAATTTTCCACGCCATAGCCAAATAAAATTCCCATCAAAGCTGAATTGTCAGTTACCCGCTGCCAAAAAAGGGAATCTTTATTTTTAAAATCATAGGCCATATCGAAAGGGTTGAACTCAGCTCCCACAGCCTCCTTGAAAACTTCATAGTGCTGAAGCATAGTCAGTGCAGTTTGTAAAATATCCACAAAATAAACCATGGCTGTTTTAGGATCTGTCTTCGGTTCTATAGGATTATCCGTTTTGAACAATAGATATCTGGTCATCGGAAATTGATCTTGCACTTTTTCCCAGTTTTCCCAGTTTTTCTCAAAATGAGGATCTTCTCTAACATAAGAGTTTTTTTTCTCCTCGTCTGACATATGGTCATACCAGTATTGTATTTCTTCTTCTGTATAATAATATAATATGCATCTAGTGATAGGTTTACTACCCCACAGAGTATAAATGGCACTTCCTTCTAATAGAAACTCTTTAAAGAAGGGCTCCATCCATTCTTTCTGCTCGGAAGTTATTGTTATTGGAGATGACTGCTTAGGAGAATTTCTGTTGCAAGAAAAAACAAAAAAAATGATTGCCGATAAGATGCAGATTTGTTTTAAATGTGTAGTAAGAAATTTTCTTAACCTTAACAAGGGGTGTGTTATGAAACGCTTTTTTGTCTCTCTCATGATGCTTTTCTTTTCCTATAGCACTTTGGAAGCACTCCCTGATGAAACCGATGATGCATTAATCGCAGAAATTGTTGCAAATGATTACTCCTGTGTTGCTGGGTATTCAGGTGAAAAAATTTATCTCAATCCCGCAAAAATTGTCCCTTCAAGCCAAGGCCTTTTTCTCAATTTAAAAGATCAGGAATATGTGGTTCTTCCGATGCTATATTCCGATGAATATGGCTGTTATATAACGCCTACAATTAGAGCTGCAAGCAAGTGTCCTAACTGTGGAGAGTCATATATCGCAAAATGCACCAATCCCAACTGTCCAGGTAAGCAAAAAATAAAGGACTTCAACGAGGATAAAAAGAAGAAAACAGAAGACTATAAAAAGAAAAGAGAGGAAGCAAAAACAAGACAAAAAGAAGAAAAAGCGAAGAACAAAGGTAAGAAAAAATAAAAAACAAGAGAAACGAGTTTTTTATTAAAAAGCAAATTCTCGTGTTTTATGTGGTATTGATGGGCATGATTTTAGATTCCCATGCCCTAGCTGCACAGGGTTTTGATTCATTTTCTTTATACACAAATGACTTGAAGAATCGGGAATTTGACAAGGAGGGTCCTCAGAATTTTTGTTCGGAGCGAGCGACCATTGTCGAAAGACAAGGCGCGAGTGAGAACAGAAATTATGAGTTAAACCAGGGCGCATCAAAAACCGATTCTTCAAGTTGTTTGTGTATAGAGCAATTCTCGTATCTTTTTACAAACATCTCGACTCAGGCTCTCCCATCGACCGTAAAGATTGCTGTTTCAAAAACGATAGATTCGGCTAAACAGCAACTCTTCTATGGCTCCGGGTTTCTTATTACCCCAGATGGATATATTGTGACGTGTGCGCATGTGGTGAAAGATGCAACTAAAATTACGATCTATTTTCAGAATCTAGAAATAGAGGCCGTACTCATTGAACAAGATTCAGAAATAGATCTAGCTATCCTTAAAATCGACGGTCTGAATCTTCCTTATTTGATCCTAGGTGATTCAGATGCTTTGAAAGTAGGAGAATGGATTGTTTCTATCGGCTATCCTTTTTCAATGCAGCCGTTTGTGACAAAAGGGATTCTTGGGGCCAAAGACCAGATCGGAGAGCTATTGTTCACCGATATTTTGATTAATCCTGGAAATTCAGGAGGTCCTCTTTTAAATTTAAAAGGAGAAGTGATTGGTATCAGCAGTGCTCTTCTCCAAGGTAACGAAGCGTTAAGAGGTGTGGGATTGGCAATTCCGATTAATCAAGTGAAACGTAAAAACTCGTATAAAATATGAAAATCTGGGCACTGGCAGATCTCCACTTAGCACATAGCGTTCCTTCCAAGAATATGGCTGTTTTTGGCCCTGTTTGGGAAGGGTATATGGACAAGATGGCAGCTTCGTGGAAAGAGCTTATAAAGCCAGAGGACCTCGTGTTATTGCCGGGAGATATCACCTGGGCGATGAAGCTTGAAGAAGCTAAAATCGATCTCGAATGGATCGACAGTCTTCCTGGAACCAAGGTTCTGATCCGCGGCAATCACGACTATTGGTGGAGTTCTGCAAAGAAAATGTCAGAGGTGTTTCCGCCATCTGTCCATTTTATTCACAATAATGCGTATCACTTCAATGATGTTGCTATCGGTGGATCGCGTCTTTGGGATACTCCAGAATATAACTTCAATGGCTATGTCCATTTTCAAGAAAATCCTAAAGCGCGTGTAGAAACTGAAGGTAACGATGCAGCCATTTTTGAAAGAGAGCTAGAGCGTCTTAAATTGAGCTTGAAGCAGATGAATCCTTCAGCCAAATTGAAAGTCGTCATGACGCATTATCCGCCGATTTCAGCTGATTTAAAACCTTCTAGGGTATCTGCAATTCTTGAAGAGTTTGGAGTTCAAATTTGTGCGTTTGGGCATTTGCACAACCTGAAGAAAGACAAACCGATGTTTGGTGAGGTCAGAGGAGTTAAATATCTTTTGACAGCAGCAGACTATTTAGACTTTCGCCCTCTCCGGATCATCTAAAATTTAAAAGATTCACATTAAAGCACTTAAAAAAACCATCTCTCTATTTTTTGACCAGTTACTGCTTTTTTATGTTATAAGTGGTCAAACTTCGATCGGGTGATTACGCTAGATGAATTATTTGCGGCGGATGCTTAACTCAGAGTGAAGAATTTCCTATTCATAGAAATCGACTGGTTTTTTTCTCTTCTTTCCGCTTATACTTTTGGTACTTGTTAAGGAGTTTTTTATGTTTAAAGAAAAAAAATTGGTTTTAGGAGCTTTGATTTTATTAACAGGATGCGCAAGCTACAACGCATCGACATTGGCAATTCTCCCTGAAGAGAGCGCCATTCAATCGACAGAAAATTCCCAGGTTGTCGTTTCCTGGAAAACATATGACGAGGTCGATTGCAAAAGATATCTTGGCCGTAATGTGATTGCAGAAGGTTATATGCCGATTCAGCTGACGATCAGAAATAACACGAATGATCCGATGTATTTTAACCCTCAAAATTTTAATGTCCCGCTCGCTCCTGTCAATGAAGTTGCTGGAAAAGCACACACTTCAACAGCAGGAAGAGTTGTCGGATGGGGCGTTGGCGGATTATTTATTTGGCCTTTGTTTATTCCTGCTGTCTACGATGGAATTAAATCTAGCGAGGCCAACGGCCTGCTCGATGCTGATTACGAAGCAAAAGCTTTGAAAGAACAAACAATTCAACCCAAATCGCTGTTCAACGGCGTCGTGTTTGTGCCTCAGCACTATGCTTATCAGGGGATTGAGATGTTCTTAGTCAACCAGAAAAACCACGAAAAATTGATTTTTAAAGGAAATAACAACCTCTAAGAATGCAGCGGAAAAAGCCCCTCTTTTTACTAGAAATTGTCATTGCCATTTTCTTAGTGGGGCTTTTCTCTGCCTATTTTTTGCGCTCGTCAATTAGTTGTCTTTATCAAGAACGGAAGGCTCTTCTAGACCTAGAGTTTGAAAGACTCTACGATATCGAGCGGATGGATTTGTTAGCACATTATTGGAATAAGGTTGATCAATTGCCTAGAGAGGGCGATGCAAAACTGCATTCATGTCCATGTGAAGTAAAAATCGGTGGTAAATCGTATTTCAGAACAAAGACTTTTATGGTCTACTGTCCAAAACGGCATGATCAGGCATCTGATCTTTGCATCAAAGAAGAGAAGAAAAAATATCACTTCCTAGTTAAAAAAGCAGAAGCCTCTTCTAAGTGCTCGGGAATATCAATGCCAAAGCCTTCATGAGAAGTTTCATGAACGCGGACTTTTAGGCCGTGATAAAGAAAGTTGAGCTGCTCTAACTGCTCTGCCTCGGCTAGGTGCGACGTTGGCAGATCGATCAGGCGGCTTAACGCATCTTTAGTGTAGGCGTAGATACCGATATGCTTGTAATAGGTCGTCTCTTTCAAATCTCGATGGAATGGGATCGGGCATCTAGAGAAATAAACCGCATATCCATCTTGATCGGTCACGACTTTACAGACATGAGGAGAAAGGACATCCTCAGGATGAAGGATCTTTTTTTTCAATGTCCAGACATCAGCTGTATCCGTACGAGCTGTTTGCAAAAGCTCGCTGATGATCTGCTCATGTAAAAACGGCTCATCTCCTTGCCAGCAGACTAAAATATCGGCATCAATTTTTTTACGCTGTAAAAGTTCTCCAAGGCGCATTGTGCCGGAAGGACAGCTCTCTGCTGTCATGATCGAGGTTCCGCCAAAAGAGTTCACAACGTCGGCTGTCTCCTCGGCATCGATTGCAATGGTTACCGAATCAAAGAAGGGGACGGATCTTGCAGCTTCCCAGACCCATTGGATCAGGGGTTTGTTATGCAGTAGGGCTAAAATCTTTCGAGGAAAACGGCTTGATTTAAGGCGGGCGGGGATTACACAGGCGATTTTTTTCATTGCAAATACCATGCAACGGTTTTTTCAAGCCCTTGAGGAAGCGTATGCCGCTGAGTCCACCCGAGCTCATCTTTGATTTTCTTGCAATCGATCGCATAACGAAGGTCGTGGCCAGGACGGTCTTTAACAAAGGTGATTAGATTGCGCAATTTTTGCGCATCTTGTGAAAGCCGAGGTGCTAAACAATCGATCAAAACGTGTAAAAGATCGATATTGCGCATCTCGGTTTCCCCGCCGATATCGTAGACTTCTCCAGATTTTCCTTTCTCTAGGATCATCCAAAGAGCTTCAGCATGGTCATCGACAAAGAGCCAGTCGCGGATATTGATTCCAGTTCCATAGATCGGCAGGGGCTCTCCCTGAAGGCAATTTCTAATCATATGAGGGATAAATTTCTCATCATGCTGATAAGGGCCGTAATTATTTGTGCAGTGGGATATCGTTGTAGACAGGCCATAGGTGTGGCCCCAGGCGCGGACAAAATGATCAGAAGCGGCCTTCGATGCTGCATAGGGAGAATTAGGCTGGTAGGAAGAATTTTCATTGAACATGCCGTTTTCCAAAGAGCCGTAGACTTCATCGGTTGAGACGTGATGAAAGTGAATACGAGGAAGCGCTCGAACGACCTCAAGAAGGGCAAAAGTGCCATAGACATTGGTTTCTAAAAAAGAAGAGGGATTTTCGATACTGCGATCAACATGGCTTTCTGCAGCAAAATGGACAATTGCCTCGAGTTGATATTCTTGGCAGAGCCGTTTTATTAAGATGGAGTTACAGATATTTCCCCGAATGAAGGTATGTCGGGGATTGTCAATAAAATCTGCCATGTTCTTTTCATGACCGGCATAGGTCAAAAGATCGACATTGACGATTTTATCCATTTTTTGAAGTCCATACCGGATAAAGGCTGACCCGATAAATCCCGCTCCTCCGGTGACTAAAATCCGTTTAAATCGCATGGATGAAATCCTTAATTGTAGTTTCCCAAGTTCTGGGAGAAATTCCTAAAAGATTTTCTATCTTGGTTGTATCGAGAGCCGAGTAAAGCGGCCTCTGAGCCAGTTGGGGGAAGGCTGAAGAATTGACCGCAAAAACTTCTCGGCAAGCGACCGGGAGTCCACGGTCTTGAGCTGCCTGGATCATTGCTTCAGCGACTTCAAATCTTGAGGTTTCTCCCTGATTGGCAAAATGAAAAATCCCCGAGTGGCAAAGCAGCGATAAAATCGCCTGAGATAAATCTTGGACATAAGTTAGGCGGTTTCTCTGGTCGCTCACAACATAGAGTTTTTCTTCTTTTTGAATCTTATTAAAAATAGAAGAGACAAAGTTATGGCCGCCTTGTCCAAAAACCCACGATGTTCTCAAAATACAAGCCTGAGGAAGGACCTCTAAAAGCCGTTGCTCGCCTTCATATTTTGTTTTAGCATACGTGCTGACAGGTTTGCAGGAATCGGTTTCGGTAAAAGGTCTGTCGCCAGCGATTCCAAAAACATAATCAGACGAAAGGTGGATCAGCTTCAGATCGAACTGATGAGCAGCACTTCCTAAGTTTTCAGGGCCCATCGCATTGATTTGATGGGCGAGTTCCTGCTCCTTCTCTGCTTGATCAACATGGGTATACGCTGCGCAATTGATGATGTGGGTGATGTCTTTTCCTGCAGGACTGTGGAGGAAATCTTTGATATGTTTGAGCGATGAAATATCGAGTTCTTGACGCGATGTTGCTACAAAGTCGATCCCTTCTGCCTGGCATCGATTTTGGAGAGCAGTCCCTACAAGTCCTTTAGAGCCTGTGATCCATAGTTTCATTTAAATATTTCCTGAAAAAAAGGCGACGATTGATCGCGGGTTGAGACTACAGGAGTTTTTGTCGGCCAGTCGATCTTCACATGGGGATCATCAAAACGGAATGTTTTTTCTGTCGAGTGGTCATAGACTGCGCTGACTTTGTAATGGACATGCGCTCCACCATCGCTCACAACGCAAAAACCATGGGCAAATCCAATCGGAACAAAAAGTTGTTCATGTTTGTCAGCGCGTAAATAAACGCTTTCCCATTTTCCAAAGTACGGAGATTCGGGACGGATATCGACTGCGACATCATAAACTTCCCCCTGGAGCACAGAGACGAGTTTTGCTTGGCCTGGCTCGCTTTGATAATGCATTCCGCGGATCACGTCTTTTTTAGAATAGGAAAGATTATCTTGAACAAACTCGCATTCGATGCCGTATTCGGTATAACGGGGCCTGCGGTAGCATTCTTTAAAAAATCCTCTTTCATCATCAAAAGTACTCAGCCGAATTAGTTTTAAGCCAGGTAAGGATAAATCGATTATTTCCATAACGACTCTATCTTAGTTCAAGGTTGCTTTTTTTAGAATGCAGACTTTATAATTCCTCCATGGCTAAAAAAAGAATTTTAGTGACGGGAGGGGCTGGATTTCTCGGCTCTCATCTCTGCGAAAGGCTTCTAAGCGAAGGGTGTGAAGTCCTTTGCTTGGATAACTTTTTCACAGGATCTAAGGAAAATATCGTTCCTTTTCTTGATCATTCTTTTTTTGAACTCATCCGCCACGATGTTTGCGTTCCGCTCAATGTCGAAGTCGATGAGATCTACAATTTAGCTTGTCCTGCTTCTCCGATCCACTACCAGTCGGATCCTGTCCAAACGACCAAGACGAGCATTCATGGGGCGATCAATATGCTATCGCTTGCTCAAACCCAAAGTGCAAAAATCCTCCAAGCTTCTACTAGCGAAATCTATGGAGATCCTGAGGTCCATCCTCAACATGAAGGGTACTGGGGCAACGTTAATCCTATTGGCCCGCGCTCTTGCTACGACGAGAGCAAGCGGTGCGCCGAAACGCTTTTTTTCGATTACCGCCGGCAATTTGGACTTCCCATCAAGGTCGCTCGGATTTTCAACACTTACGGCCCTCGGATGCATCCTCAAGACGGCCGAGTCGTTTCTAATTTCATCGTCCAGGCGCTTTGCGGCGAGCCGATCACGATCTATGGCGACGGCAGCCAGACCCGCTCTTTCTGCTATGTCGATGATTTAATTGATGGGCTGATCCGCCTCATGAATTCTGGACCACAGTTTACAGGTCCTGTCAATCTCGGCAATCCTGTCGAATTTCGCATCTTAGAGCTAGCCGAGCTTGTTCTCAAAATGACCAACTCTTCGTCAAAACTTGTTTTCAAGCCGCTTCCACAAGACGATCCCAAGCAGCGCAAGCCGAATATCCTTCTTGCCCAGCAAGAACTCAACTGGACTCCCCAGATCAATCTAGAAGAAGGTCTTGACAAGACGATCCATTTTTTCGAAAAAAGTCTTTATTTCAAATCCCTGAACCGGTAAATTCATCAAATTTTTAACCGGAGCTTGAAAATGTCTTTCATCACACTGCCCTGCCTAAATCATCCAATAGATAAAAACTGCCCAACTCAATATGCGCAGCGGCAGAAAATTTTGCGAGACGAAGGGTGCAAGTTGCAGCTCCTGGTTATTGTGGGATTGGTCATTACTGTTGTCTGTGTCTTTTTCGGAATGTTCAAGATTGATATCCCTGATGTTATTATGGCTACTGTCTTGGTGTATTTCAGCTACAATGCGTACCGCTATGGCCAGAATTGGTGCAAAATTGCTGACACCCCAAAGGAATTCGACTCACTGTTTGGGTCGGGCTGTCAGAGAAAGTCTAAACTAAAAAAACGCCTAACAGAAAACACGTTTTATTTCGGAATATTCGTGGATTTTGTTGTCGAACGTGTGGTTAATCTAAAAAATTGAGCTGCCTAGGGATAAACAATGTCGATTTTTGATGCGGTCACAAAATCTGTAGATAAGGCTCTTAGGCAAAACCTCGAAAGGAATCCACAATATAAAGCCGCAAAAGCTGATCTAGAAGCAAGTGCAGAGTTTATGGGCACGATTGGCAAAGTTTCCGCTTTTATAGGAATTGGAAGTATTGTTCTGGTCTTTTTAGGTGTTGGCTATTGTGCTGCCCGCCGCGAAGGAAAAGGTGAAGCGCTGCTTTGTGGTGCAGTGCCACTAGCTATAATTTCCTATGATTTCTATCAGGCATCTGAAAACTATAGAAGCCAAGTGAGAGAAGATCCTGAGAAGTTGATGATTCTTGCCGGAGCTAATGAGCCGGTTCTTGTGAATGATGTCGCAGTGAAAAAATGTCTCTTGAACAAAACGGTATTCTTTGAGCCGTTTATGGATTATTTCTTTGAGGATTTTTACGTCAGAAATATTGAACTAGAGGTTAAGTGTTAAGGGATCTCTCAGATTCCAGTAGCTTTCTCCATAGTCATAACTGAATTCTTCTCCTTTCTTGATTGGACGGAGTGCGATGAAGATCAGATGGTAATATCCAGCATAGAAAGCATAGCTGGGCTGCAGATTGGGTTTGGAGCTGTGGTTGATGAAGCGCGTCAGATTGCCTTGCGTGGCATCGATGACAAAACTTCTTCCGATCTCGTCATCGACGGGATATTCGTAGCAGTAGTTGTTAAGCGGCTCAAAATATCTTCGGTCATTTCTCCGAACAATGCCGGTATATTCTCCGACATAACTTCCCTCTGAAATCTCTTCTTCGGCAAAAAGCCCGTACCCGATTTTATCGTTGATCCATCGGACAGAGACATGAGGGATGTAGGCAGCGTTGACTTGATCGATGTATTTTTTGCCGAGCTCTAGCTCCTGAGGGGTCACGAGATTGTTTTGGAGTTTAGCTTGGCCTCTTGCCAAGACATCCTTTGCATTTTCAAATGAGAGTTGCGGTACATATTTGAATGGGATGCGCTTTTCTAATTCTTCAATTCCATCGGAGTTTAGCAGAACACTTTTCATTTCCGTTCCAAAATGTCCTGGATCATTTGTTTGGTGACCTTAACGCGCCATCCTTTTTCCTCGAGCTCTTGTTCTTTAGTGTCGATGACTCTTTTAGTTTTATCTAGGAGGTTGCGGACGAAGATGAAGGTTGTCATCTCTAAAGCACTTTTTTCCGGCTCCTGAGTGATCTGATGAGCTAATCGAGTTAAGTGTTCTTGGGCGCGAATTTTAGCATGCTTGAGATCCGAGACGACTTTGAGCATTTGTCTTTTTTCTGCGAGCTCTTTTTTTGCCGTTTTTACTTTATCTGCCAGCGTTGCGACTTCCTCAGCTTTTGTTGTATTCGTGGGGTCTCGTTTTAATGCACGTTGCTCTTTAGTCAATTTAGCGGATTCTTCGACTAGATTTTTCTCTTCTTTGTCGTAATTGCCAAGCACTGAGCGCGCAGCTTCTGTTAGGATGGGTTTGGCTTTGGCAGGCTGAACAACTTCTGGAGAGATTTTATCTGTTTCTTCAATTGCAAAAGTAATCGCATCTTGATCGACAGTAACAGTGGGATATGTTTCAGCCAAATGATTCTCAAGAATTTCGTCGCATGTTTCGGAGGGTTTAAGGAAAATTCGAACGAATCTTCGATTGAGAGCAGAATCCCACTGAATATGCTCTTCATATTCTTGGGATGTTGTGGCTCCAATCACATGGAGCTTGCCTGTTTCTATTTCCGTTTTGATCTGCTGACCCAGTTCTGATGAGCTGGAGTTGTCCTGATCTTTTTTTGGATTGAGAGTATGGATCTCGTTGAGGAACATAATATTGCGGTGTTCTTTGCCTTTTAAATCCCGCATCAGAATTTGGATACGGCTGAAATAAAGATGGCCTGATCCGCCCCCAAACTCTTTAAGAGCTGAGGTGTTGGCGGTATGGACATCGATATCTTCTTGAAAATTTAAGAGTTCATGGACAAAAGCATGGACCGTTGCGTCTTTGCCGACACCAGAAGGGCCTATCAGCAGGATGGATTGACTACCAGCATCGAGCGGGGTGACACAGTTGATCATCTGAGACACAATATCTGCACGATTTAGCGGTATAGGAAGCGTGCCTTGCCTTGCTTCTTCTGAGAGATTGCGGAAGCCGTGGCTAAGTACCGATTTTTTCTTTTGCAGATAGACATTACAATATTTGATCAGCGAGAGCGCAGCGATGATCGAGCAAAACGTTCCGACATAAGGAACCCAGCTGTAGTTTGTCTTTGGTTGCAAAAAAGTATAGATAGTCATGATCAGCAGGGCGGGTTTTTCGATCAGATCATAGAAATTATTCAAATGATATCTTGCCTCATGCCGCTCCACCATCGTTTGGTCGTCTTCGGAAGAAAAATCATGAGCGCGCAAAAATGTCATAGAAAAACTATGGAGCGCTTGTCCGACATAGGTTGTGCCGGTCTTGACGTAGTCGATGATAGTGCCACTAGCGGTCTCTAGATTTTCAGGAGGGCATTCTAAAGCTTTTGCTAAATCACTAGCATGCTTTTTCAATGCATCGATGTTGACAGTGTAGAGTTTACTGAGCTGTTCAAAAGAAACTAGCTGGCAAGCAGGAGAGATCCAATCTTTATTGGGATCGTTAATCTGATGTTCGAGAATAGCTTCATAGAACAGTTTTATAACATTTGGATGAGTTTCTAGATGGGCTTTTAAGGCTTCCCACCGTTTTGCATAAAACCAGTGTTCTCGGATGGGAGTGAGCTCTTTAAAGATATTCACGAGCTCTTCTGTATTTTCTCCAGCTTGGGAAAGCCGGTCATCTATTTTGACGGCAGGGGCTCTTGCTCTGGAAACAGCATAGGCTGCTAAACAGACTGCGCTTCCGGCAGCTGTCCATTTTGTCCAAGAAGAAGAGAGGATTGTGGATGCTTTATCCCAAAATAAGGCTCGATCAAATGGCAAAAGAGAAGCATTTAGATTTATCATGGAAGCGATTCTGCCATGTAAACAAATTATTGTTTAGCTAGAATTTCTCGCCATTTTTTTACGATTTGTGCGGCAATGGTTCCGCCTTCACGTCCCGATTGGCGGAACCGAAGAAACACCACAACGACAAGCTCGGGATCTTCATATGTCATTTTCTCAGCGTCTGGATAGGAGATGGCTGCGAACCAGACATTGTCTCTCATGACGGCAGGAGCGACTTTCGAAACGGTCTGTTTATAACGGATCTGAGCAGTTCCTGTTTTTGCAATTAGGTTTTGGTAGATATCGTAGTAGTCTCTGACAGCAGAAGGATTGTCTGAAAAATTGCGCATGATCGAAGGGCGAGCCGATCCTCGAGGTCCTGCAACGACTTGATGCATTCCTTTTGCGATCATGTTAAACACATCTTGTGGAAATGGAATTGTCCGTTTCACTTCTGTTGGTACAACATAGATGATATTTTCTTCGCGGTCAGTTGTTTTCACAGAAAAGAGTTTTTCCGAAAGGGGCAGAGCCTCTTCTAAAAGATTGTCATACTGGAGAACTCTTTCAGGACCTTCCATCTGCTTTAGAACATGTGGTTTGACGACTTTTCCTTGGTTTGCAAATCCCGCTAGCATCGTCGCTGATTGTAGAGTCGAGACTTCTAACGTATGCTGTCCAATCGAAAAGGAATAAAGTCCTGTACGGTTTTGATCGAGATCGTTAGGAAGATTTCCTGGCGCTTCATATGGAAGATCAATGCCTGTTTTTTCTCCCAGAGCAAAAAGATGTGCAGCATTAGCTAGACTCATCGGATTTTGAATATGTTCTCCAGCAGCAATTGCAAAATAAAGGTTGCTGGACTGCTCTAAGGCTCCGATGATATCGATTTTTCCCATTCCGCTATGAGAGCTGCGGGGCAGGTTTCCTCCTTTATATTGCCGGTAGTAAGGTGTTCCATCGAGTGTAGATCCTAGGAGTTGTTTGGGTGAATTGGTCAGCTTATTTCCTTGCAAATCATCAATGATCGTGAAGGGATTTAAGTCTTTATGCTTTTCTCTTCTTTCCATCATCGTTTGGTAAGCGGTGACCAATTTAAAGACAGACCCTTGAGCGCTAGTTTGTCTAAAAGATTGTGAGCGGGAAAACCCATATCCATAGAGGGGATAAAAAGCAGCCGCGAGATCTTTTTCTAAATGCTCGCCCTCATGCTTCCTTAAGTTTGTGTAGTTTCCTTGCAGCGGCGCTGTCAAATCTTCAAATGCCCTGAGTGTTTTTAAATAAGCCACGCCAAGGTGTGTGGGCATTGCACTCAGTTTTTGCTGCAAACGGCTTTCAGATGTGACTTTGGCCTTATGAAAATCGACCAAATAATTAAAGTAGGCTTGAAGCTGAGGATGCTTTTCTCGTGAAATTGGAATGTGCCCTGTCAAAGCGGTATAGAGAAAAACTGACTTATAGGCATCCCAAAATGCTTGGAAAAGTTGCTCCTCGATCCGATCAAGATAGTCGGAGTAGGGCCTTGCATATTTTTTCTGCTGTTTTTCTTCTTGTCGCTTGGTTTTTAAGTATTCTTTGAAGTGCTCTCTTCTCCAGTCAGCAAAATCAAAGTCTGAGAAAAGCTCTTTAACTTCTTCTTTCATCTGAGCAAGTAGCTGAACAGCCAGCTGCTGATCGATTCGGTGATCAGCAAGCGAAAGGTGTCCTACCAAGGGAATGATTTCTAGTTCAAAAAGCTCTTGAGGGGCAATCAAATGGCAGAGATCGATGACCAGTAGTCGGTCATCTTCAACAAGTTCTCGTAAGAGAGGATGATAAATTCCGTATTCTTGAACTTGAAGGGCTGTCTTGATATCTCCGATTCCGTTCATGGCATCTAAGAGTGGCCCTTTTTTGGGCAAAATCGCTTGGATGTATCTTTCCCACGTCAAAGCCACTTTTTCTTCGATATATTTGCCTTGCACAAACGAATAGTACTCTCTCTCAATTGGCCGTTTCCCATCCCAGATGCCGCTTAAGTAGCCTTCGTTTTCCAGCCATTTTTTAACCGCTTGCTCTTTTTCTTTCTTCACATCAGGATCTCTGACGGGGATAAAGTCATTCGGATCAAAACGGGGATAAGAGGCCATTGCCACGACTTCTCCTGTTTGCGGGATCATCGCTACGGCGGCTCCGCCGCGCATCCAAGTCTCGTCAAGGTCGCCGTCTTGCCTAGATCCTTCAATCGAGCTGAGCAGTTTTTCTGCATAATCTTGCAGCTCTGCTGAAATTGTCAGGGTGATTTTTTTTCCAGGAAGTGAAGGGCGAGATCCAGGCAGCTTTTGCAAGCAATTGCCTTTGGTATCGATCTCATAGATATGTTTTCCATAGTAGCCTCTTAACGCTTCTTCATAATAAGCCTCGACACCAGATTTTCCGATCAGATCGTTCATGGTATAGGCTTTTTCTTGGAGCTCTATAAATCGGTGATAAACTTCTTCCGGATTTTTAAATCCTTCTGGAAGAAACGGGTTTTCATTCCGCTCTCTTGCTATTAAATATTCTTCTATGGTGTTCAGCTCGTGGGCAATTTGAAGATACTTGGCTTGGTCTATCGTTCCAAGATACCCAATCACATCGCAGCCAACCTTTCCAAAAGGGTAATGCCGACGGCTGACACGCTCTGCTTGCAACCCCACCCAATCTTTTTCTAGCATCCTCAACCGGTAGTATTGCTCTTCTGAAATATCTTCTTTAATTACAAACGGCGTATGCGGCAGTATCGCGGCTTTGCCATGGATGATGTCTTCGATTTTGGTGACATCGAGCCCCAGCTCTTTGCTGAGCATTAGGGCCAGTTCTGAAATATATTCCATCCTTGCTGCGACTCTGACTTTAGTGCCCTCTTCGGTTTTCTTCCAGATCGTGCTAGGAATCTGACGGATATTGGCGTAGCAAACGGAGGCATTGTACTGGATTTTATTGACAGCCATCGGAATTCCAAACCTGTCATGGATCGTCGCACGCTCGGCTTTTTCGATGGTGACTCGTCTTTGGGGCTTTTTGATCGATCCCAAACCTCCCGGCACCCATCAGGGCTTCACCGGATAGTTTGAGTAAAATCCGTTTATAGAGGGGTTTCTTAGAGCGTGTTGTCAATTGATCCTCCAAGGATTTCTGAAAGATTTTACGGCAGCTTTGTGAGGGCAAAGCTCCGCTTTGTCCGTATGGCGCGCGCGAAGACATACTTGCATAAGTAGAGGAGCGCGTGCTATCGCGAAGATGCCCAAAAGCTTTCGGAAAGCCTGGA
>Ga0206825_1081_pt1 | contig 19702 bp, 13 predicted proteins | sample Alteio_BWOrgCont_79_FD_152875 | JGI IMG/M metagenome (GOLD analysis project Ga0206825, IMG submission 152875) | Enriched cells from forest soil in Barre Woods Harvard Forest LTER site, Petersham, Massachusetts, United States -... | ecosystem: Environmental > Terrestrial > Soil > Temperate forest >...
AGCATCAAGGAATGGTGTGACGAGTATTGTGAAACAGACCTACCAGGGCGCCCAGAGCATGCTCAGTCCATGATGGATGATTACTGGAAGTACAAAAGTGCATTTGATCAACAGGCCCAAGTGCTGTATCAAAATTTTTTGAATATTATCAATAATTGTCATCCTGAGGCGAAGCCGAAGGATCTTAAGGCTCCTTTAGATTTTTCGGCTTCGCCTCAGAATGACGAGAGTTCTTATGCTTAATATAGCTTTAGCCCAAATTAATCCAACCGTCGGAGATTTGGTTGGCAATACACGAAAGATTTTGGACTTCACAGCACAGGCCCAAAAAGCGGGTGCCGGGCTTGTGGTATTTCCTGAGCTGGCTATTTGCGGCTACCCACCGGAAGACTTGCTTCTTAAAAAACATTTTGTGGCGGATAATATTAAAGCGTTGGATGCGCTGGCCAAGAAAGTCCACGGGATCAATGTGATTGTGGGTTTTGTGGACAGTGATGCGGGGGCAAGGATTTATAATGCCGCGGCCATTATTAGCGAAGGCAAGGTCCAAAATGTTTATTATAAACAGGAACTGCCCAATTATGGTGTTTTCGATGAGAAGAGGTATTTTTCCGTCGGAAATAACCCTGGTGTTGTGACAATCAATGATGTCAAAATCGGGATCAATATCTGTGAAGATATCTGGGTTGATGACGCGGTATACCGGGCGCAAGCCAAGGAGGGGGCCCAGGTTTTGATCAATATCTCTTCTTCTCCTTACCATGCCGGCAAAATCAAGGAACGGCAGAAACTTTTGTTGCGCCGTGCTTGTGAAACTCAAAAATATTTGGTTTATGTCAATGCTGTCGGAGGTCAGGACGAGCTTGTTTTTGATGGGGGAAGCATGGCTGTTTTTCCCTCAGGCGTTTAGTTGGCACGTGCCAAACAGTTTGAAGAACAATTACTAGTAGTGTCATTGCGAGTGAGCGAAGCGACCGAAGAAATCTTTGAAAGAACAACTAACCCTAAAGAGATTGCTTCGTCGCCTTCGGCTCCTCGCAATGACACTATTGCCTCGGTGTTAGAAAATAGTGAAGAAATTTACAAGGCCTTGGTCATAGGTACCCGGGATTATGCGGCTAAAAATGGTTTTAAAAAAGTCGCCCTGGGATTAAGTGGTGGAGTGGATTCAGCCTTGGTGGCCTGCATTGCCTGTGATGCGTTTGGCAGCGAGAATGTCACAGCCATATCAATGCCAAGCCGTTTCAATAGTAAAGCTACCCGACAGGACGCAAGGGTATTGGCCAAGAATTTAAAAATAGATTTGAAAGAAATTCCCATAAAAAGGATTTTTGCTTCCTATCTAAAGACGATGGCGCCGTATTTTTCTGGCTTTCCTGCGGACATTACAGAGGAGAATATACAGGCGCGTATCCGTGGCAATATTTTAATGGCCATGGCCAACAAATTTGGCGGGCTGATTCTGACTACCGGTAATAAAAGTGAAATGGCCGTTGGCTACTGCACGCTTTATGGGGACATGTCCGGAGGCTATGCGGTCATCAAGGACGTTTTTAAGACCAAGGTCTATGAATTAGCACGTTTTCGTAATAGTATGTCCAAAGAGCCGTTGATTCCTAAAAGCACTTTATTGCGGGCCCCTTCTGCGGAGTTAAGAGCAAATCAAACTGATGAAGAGACGTTGGGAAGTTATGAGGATTTAGACAAGATATTAATAGCGTATATTGAAAATCACGCTTCTCCCCAGGACATGGTGGCGGCTGGTATGGAGGCCAAGCTGGTTGCGAAGACCATCCGTTTGGTCGACATGAATGAGTATAAAAGACGGCAGGCCCCGCCGGGTGTTAAAATAACCCCTTGCGCCTTTGGCAAAGATTGGCGCCTGCCGATTACTAATGGGTACAAAAAATAAGGAAAAATGCATGAAATTATCCATCGTCATCCCTGCGTATAATGAAGAATCAACGATTGAGCAGATTGTTGAAAAGGTCAAAGCCGTAACCTTGCCCGGCGGGCTTTCCCGTGAAATTGTGATTATCAATGACGGCTCCCGGGACAGGACAGCAGAAATTTTAAATCGTTTTAACGGGCAGGCAGACATGGTCATTATTCACCAGAAAAACCAGGGAAAGACAGCGGCCCTTTTAGCGGGATTCAAGAATGCCACGGGTGATATCCTGTTGATCCAGGACGCAGACCTTGAGTATGACCCGCAGCAATACACCAAACTTTTACAGCCCATTCTCGATGGTAAATCTGAGGTGGTGTATGGTTCGCGTTTTTTAGGTAATATCAATGGAATGGAACCCATTAACCGTTGGGCCAATGAAATTTCTAACCGGACCTTCAGCTTTCTTTATGGTGTGGAAATGACGGACATTAATACTTGTTATAAAGTATTTACCCGTCGGGCCTGGGAAGGGATGGTCATAACTTCCAGGAATTTTGCTTTTGAGACTGAATTTACGGTGAAACTTTTACATCGAGGATGTTCCATTAAGGAAGTGGCCATCGATTACACGGCACGTAGCCGCCAAGCAGGCAAGAAAATCAAGTGGTCCACTGCCTTGGAAATGTTTTGGCCCATTATTAAATACCGTTTTATGAGCAGGAGATAATAATGTCATCAGATATGTTTAAGACGCTGAGTGTTATTCGAGGGTCTTCCAGGTATAATGCCTGGCTGTATAGTTGTATCAAGGACCATTTGCAGGGGGTAGTTTTAGATATTGGCAGCGGTCTGGCTGGGATTGCCCAACAGTTTCAAGAACCCGGGATTCAAGAGGTCATTCTTTCAGATTATGATCCGTTGATGCTGGACGCCTTGGGACAAGCAACCTTGCCATTAAAAAAATATCGGGTACTTCCTTTGGATATTACTGATCCTAAAAGTGTTAATAATCAACCGGGAGCAATAGCAGACACGATTACATGCATTAACGTCCTGGAGCATATTGAGCATGATGTAGCAGCATTGAAGCACATGAAATATTTTTTAAAAGAAAGAGGCAAGGTTGTTATTTTTGTTCCTGCCTTACCTAAAATTTATGGTACTTTAGACAGACTTGTCGATCATCATCGACGGTATACTAAGAAGTCTTTAAGAAAGGCTTTGCAAGACGCGGGTTTCAAAGTCAAAAATGGATATTATATGAATATGTTTGGGATATTAACTTGGTTTTTGGCAGGCCGGATATTAAAACAAAAAGAATTTCATAAAGAAGCCTGTCATATGTTAGACAAGATAGTCCCTACATTAAGGACGCTAGAATCTTTGGGGAGCCCGCCTTTGGGACAGTCTTTGATCATGGTTGGAGAACTTTGAAAATAAAAACCGTGTTAAATACAGTTGATCGCATTAAAGGTGCTTATGGGTCTTGGGCCTTTTTTTTTGCTTTTATTGCGATCACTGCCGTTGAGTTAAGTTATGTGTTGGGTGGTTTGAACTGGCTCGATCCGGTCGCATTGCTATTAATCCCTGCCTTTATTTTGTTAATCATTCAAATAGTTTCAGTATGTAATGCTGAGACAAAGAATTATTGTGTGGCATTCACTATATTGATCGCTTGCCTGCTTTTTTCATTTTTTCATTTATCCGGCATTGAAATCGGTACAGTGGGCGACCAATACCACATCAGCAAAGCAGTGGCCTTTAGTATTAAGAATAGTTTTTTTACCCAATTACAATATGGGGCATTGGATCCGCAATTTTATATTTCAGATTTTATTGAAAGTCTGTGGGGAGTTTTTTGGCGATGGACACAGGGGGACTTTAGCATCGTCTTATTGCAGGCCCTTCCAATCATCCTTTTATGGCAGCAGTTGACACGGTTTTTTGAGCATCAAAAGATCAAGGCCTTCCAGGGAATACTGGCAACCGTTGTCGTCCTGACCCTGGAAATCCTCTGGGCCCAACAAGGTTCTCCATTTATAGACAGCATTGTAGGCATATTTATAGGAATTAATTTACTACTATGTTATACCTGCCTTAGTCCTCCTTATGAACGCCGCTTTTCAAATTTAGCAGGGTTGGCCTTTGTTTCAGGTCTTTGTATTATATCAAAGCCCACGGGTCTTTGTGTTGGGGTGTTGGGTTTGACTATAGCGTTGGTCTTAGGTTTCCGGTATTTTAGCACCCTTCGTGAGAAAATACTTCTCCCCATGATTGCCTTGCCCTCTTTAGTGTATTTTCTTTACCATCAAATCCAGGTGTTCAATCAAAATGGAAGTTTTTTTTATCCTTTTGTGAATTTTAACAATCCTTCACGCGTCATTGATGTTACCTATCCCCAACTTTATGACCCGCTCATGTTTGGCGCTTGGATCAAGGAATATGCTTTTAATTTCAAGCCCTTATATGTTTTGTCGAGCTGGCTTTCTGACTATAAAATGGATTCTTATATTACCCCTGCTCCGTATATCCGGGGCAATGGTTTGGTATTTACGTATTTTGTCCTACCTACGCTGGTTCTTTGGTTGTTCCAGCACAAGAATATAATTAAAAATAAGTGGTGGAAAGATCCACGCCTTTCTATTTTCGCGGCCATTTTCATTTATTATTATTCTTTCGAGGGCAGTATCGATGTGCGGTTTGCCCTGGGGTATAATATTTTTATTCTTTCATGGTGTCTTTCGTATCTTTTCCTATGTTTGCAAGAATGGGGCTTGAAATGGTTTAAAGCCCTTCCTACGATAATTATTTGTTTATTGTTAGTAATGTCTGTGGGAAGCTACTGTGATGGTATCCGTGGAAAACGGTTTGAACCACATTTAATATCTCCTTTCGCGATCCAGAAAGAAATATTTCCACATCTCTACAGTCCAGATATTAGAAAATACCTTATACAGAAATTGCTCCAAGAACACCCTATGTAATTAAATTAATATATGCTCGTTTGCCTTCCGTTATTATTTTTACTTTTTTGCTCTATTATCCTGCGCCGGCATCTTGACAGCTGGAGGGCGGCAATGCTTTTTAGCGCCGTAATAACAGCGGTAGTCTTGACAGGATTGACAGAGGGATTAAGCCTTTTTAAAGCATTGGATTTTTTCCCTGTGGCCATGGCCTGGTTTTTATTAACTGTTACCGCAGGGCAGAAAGTTTTTAAAACGAGGGGCAACACGCCGGCCCAGCTGCCGGTAAATTTTAAAATTTGGTCATTGAGCGAAAAATTACTGTTAGGGACCATTATTTTTGTCTGTGCGGTGACCGCCATCACAGCAGCAGTTGGGATGCCTAATACCTGGGACGCAATGTCCTACCATCTTTCACGGGTGGAGCACTGGATGCAGGATAAAACAATTGCCTATTATCCAACCAACATGATATGCCAATTATATGTCACTCCCTGGGCAGAGTTTGCCATTGCTCATGCGCGCATTTTAGGTGGGGGAGAGTCAAGCGCGAATTTTGTTCAATGGATGGCCATGGCAGGAAGTTTAATGGGGGTGTCCCTGATCGCCGGGCAATTAGGGGCAAATCGGACAGGTCAGCTGCTAGCTTCAGTGATCGCGGTATCTTTGCCGATGGGGATTTTACAGTCGGTCAGCACCCAAACAGATTATGTGTGTGCTTTTTGGCTGATTGTTTTTGCTTATTTTCTCATCGAAGTCAATCGTGCATTTTCAGTTTTTTACGGCATTGCTGCGGGCTTAAGCTTAGGGCTGGCCATTTTAACGAAAGGCAACAGCTATATTTTGTCGTTACCCTTCCTGATTTGGTTTCTTGCAGTGAATTTAAGAAAGGGGTTTGCCCAAGGACTGTTGGGGCTCTTGTTGATGGTAATATGCGCAGGTAGCTTGAATATGGGGCAGTACATACGCAATACTCAAACCTTTGGATCTGCGATGTGGACAAGCGTTGTTTTTACCAACTCATCTTTTGATTTAAAAGTCTTATGGGTCAATTTATTGCGTGACATGAGCATACACCTGGCAACCCCTTTTGCGGATATCAATGAGAGTTTGCGACAAACCTTGGCCAGGGCAGCGCAAATCTTCGGAGGAGATATTAATGATACGCGGTCGACCTTTTTGGCCATGAATTTTGCCATGAACAAGATGAACTGGGATGAAGATTACTCAGGGAATTTTATTCACACGATCATGTTTACGATGGTTTTTGTTTTGTCCTGGTTTTATCGAGGGCCTGGCCGCAAGCTTTTGACGTATGGCTTGGTGGTGGTGGCATCTTTTTTATTATTCACGTGGGTCATCCGTTATCAACCCTGGCTTAGCCGCTTTCATTTACCGCTTTTTATATTATTCTGTCCAGTCGCAGGGACTGTCCTGGGGTATTTTTTAAAACAGAAAAGCATTGTCCTGTCACTCGTGTTGCTGCTGGGGGCCTTGCCATGGTTATTTTTAAATATACAGCATCCATGGGTTGGCGGTTTGAGCATTTGGAAGCAGCCTAAGCCGGTACAATATTTTTATAAACGTCTTTATTTTGCCATGCCGTATGCGTCGACCGCAGATTATGTAAAATCCCTCAACTGTAAACAGGTAGGGCTTTTAACGAGCGAAGATGATTGGGAATATCCCTGGTGGAAACTCCTGCAAAGCAAGGGTCTTCGCATTGAGCACGTGGGTGTAAGCAATCTTTCATCGTCTTTGAAATACCCACTGGGTGATTTTCAACCCTGTGCTATTATTGTGCTTGGACCAACACCACCGTTAATAATGGCAGGCATGGCTGTCTATGGACCGGCATGGGGAATTTCAGAAGGCAGTAAAATCACTGTTTTTTTAAAAAAGTTTTGAAGTTTTACGTTCAAATTCAAAAGGATATTTAAATGCTTGGGGTTCTTCTTGTCATTGCTTTGATGGCCCTTGCTTTGGCTGTTTATTTTTTTCGCGGCCAGAGAGGGCTTTTAAGAGAATCTGTTTTAATGGGATTTGTCCTTTGGGGCATGGGGATACTGGTTTCAACAGAGATCTTGAGCTTTTTTTGTGCCCTTGGATTTTGGGGTGTATTTATTTTTTGGGCAATGGTCTTAGTATTTTGCCTGTTGAGCAGGTTTTTTTATCCTGCCCCAGGGGGTAGTGCGGCAGCGGCCAGCAATTCCTGGCCTTTTTTAGAACGGGTTTTCCTAAACCGCATTATTTTTTTCTCTACTTGCTTAGGCATCATAGCCCTGATAGCTCCTCCTAACACCTATGATGCCATGACATATCATATGAGCAGGGTCATGCATTGGATCCAAAATCATAGCGTGATCTACTATCCGACGCATATACCCCGCCAGCTGTATTACCCAAGTTTTCCTGAATATGTCATTCTGCATTTTCAGCTATTGAGCGGGGGGGACCATTGGGCTAATTTTGTTCAATGGCTGGCCATGTGCGGGAGTTTGGTGGGAGTTTCTCTGATTGCCCAGGAGTTGGGTGTTGGAAGGATGGGGCAAATTTTGTCTGTCTTGATTGCTGTTACCATCCCTATGGGCGTATTGCAGGCCACAAGCACCCAGACGGATTATGTAGAGACACTATGGTTATGTGTTTTTATTTATTTTTTCTTATCTTGGCGAAAGACCTTGGGATGGAGGGATATTTTTTGGGCTGGGACAAGCCTGGGCCTTGCCATAGATACTAAGGGTCTTGCGTTGATTTTTGCAATACCTTTTTTATTTTGGATGATCATAGAAGCTCTGCGGCCAATAAATCCCAGAAAATTTTTAATGATTGGCGTAGCATTGTGCCTGGCTGGTTTGATGTATTCAGGGAGTTTTTACAGGAATTCTGTTTATTTTCACGGGAACGCGACCAAGGTTATTTCAGCAGATGCAGACAGCTTGGTAAACGCAAGGTTTTGCTGGGAAGGTTTTGGTGCCAATGTCTTACGCAATACAGGCCTTCATTTAATCACCCCGTCCATGGGTATTAACACAGCTATTGAACAAGGGATCTATAAGCTGGCAGCAACTTTGCATATTGATCTTAATCATAAAGACTGGACCTATATTGGCACCAATTTTGGACCCATTGATTTTAGGGGCAATGAAAATTATCTGGGGAACCCTTTGCACCTCGTTCTTTTTACGGTGGTTTTGTTTTTCTTTATAGTTTTCCTTAAATTTCAAACACGTGACGCCATTTTTTATATGGCGGCGTGCCTTTTAGGTTGGGTTGCGTTTAACGCGATCCTTAAATGGCAGCCTTGGCACGCACGGTTTCATTTACCGGTCTTTGTTTTATTTTCTCCATTGGCAGGTTTAATGATGGAAAGGATTAAAATCAATGGGGTCCTTTCGGGGACAATGGGGGTGCTATTTTTATCAGCATGGGTCATTGTCCTGATCAATGTGGCCAAGCCGGTGTTTAGTACCCTCAGTATTTTCTATCCACAGAACAGGGATTTTCTTCATTTCATGATGGCTGAATTTCCCCAATCCACCTATCTTAAATATGAAGGCATTGCTGCCACGCTTCATAAAATGGGATGTAAGAACATTGGTTTGATCATGGGGCCAGACGAAAATGAATATCTGTTATGGGCCGCCCTTAATCCCTCTTCTGATCCTAAAATACGTATTGAAAGCCTGTTGGTGAATAATGCCTCAGCATCATTAAAATATCCATTAGGTGATTTTATACCAGATGCAATCATTGCTGTTGATGATGCTCGTCCGTGGCTTAACTGGGGAAATGATGTTTATCAGGTTGTTTGGCGTAGTGGGGCCGAGGGCAAGAAGATAAGCATACTTATGAAAGGCCCGTTGGCATGAAAAAGATTTCAATTATTATTCCAGCCAAAGATGAGCAGGAGCGTCTGCCGCGTTTTTTAAGGACAGTGATCGATTATTGCCATCAATCACAGCATTCATATGAAATCATAGTGGTTGATGACGGCAGCGAAGACCAAACAGCCGGCACGGCTTTGTCTTTTCAAAAAGATTTTCCTTCACTCAAAGTGATCAGTTTGGAGAGGAACCATGGGAAAGGCTATGCGGTCAAGCAGGGTTTTTTTGCAGCCCAAGGGGAAATAGTATTATTTTTAGATGCGGATGGTTCTACTGGGCCTCAGGAGATCGAACGCCATTTGAATTGGTTTGAACAAGGATATGATGTCGTTATAGGTTCCAGGGTCCTTACCGATGGGAAGTCCCAGGTTAATAGCTTATCTTACCGCAAGTGGATGGGGATCGTTTTCAATTTTTTGGTTTCGCAGATCCTTATTAAAGGCATCAAAGATACTCAATGTGGTTTCAAAATGTTTCGAGCTTCACGTATCCAAGCCCTGTTCGGCCGTCTTTACCTGGAAGGGTTTGGCTTTGATCTAGAATTATTGTATTTGGCCCAAAAAATGAATTTACGCATCAAGGAAGTCGCTGTTAACTGGACACATGTGGATGGCAGTAAGGTCGATATTTTAAAAGATTCTTTACGGATGTTTTGGAATATCATGCAAGTCAAGAACTGGCATTTTGTGGCCATCAATACAGATTCTGAACATATGTCAGCCAACGAATTGACCAATATGTATAACCAGGAGAAAGAACATTGGTGGTTCAAAGCTAAGGGAGAGTTTTTTAAGAAAATATTGTCCGTATATGATCTTGATAACAAATGCATTCTGGATGCTGGGTGCGGCACAGGGCATAACATGGAATTTTTGCGTTCAAAAGGATTTTATGTGGGCTGCGATGTAGTACCGGAAGCTTTGCAGTTTTGCCGTGTTAATGGTGTTCAACGGTTAGTCCGGGGGAATTTGCAAAAATTGGGTTTTCATTCCAAGTCTTTTGATGTCATAGTTTCATTGGATGTGCTGGAGCATGTGGCTGACCCAGTATCAGTGATGTCTGAATTCAAGCGTGTTCTTAAAGATGACGGGCTTTTGGTTTTAGCCGTTCCTGCTTTTCGCTTTTTGTGGAGTCCCCACGATGAATCACTTTCGCACATGCGCCGTTATGACAAACAAGATTTTGAGAATTTGGTCAAGGACAGTGGTTTTGAAATTAAACAAAGCGGGTATTTGTATGTTTCGATATTCTTGCCTGTGGCCATCGTGAGGATGATCAGAAAGGTGTTTGTAAAAACAGACAAACCCCAATGCGATACTTTTAGCAACCCTTCAGCCAAAATCAATGAATGGCTTTATAGGCTTTTGCAATGGGAAGCTAAGTATCTTTTGGAGAAACCCTGGCCATTTGGCACGTCTTTATATGTAGTTGCGACACCCAAGAAATGATAGGCAGGTTTCCTTGAAGGCTCAGAGGGTAATGAAAAATTGGCAGGTGCGGACAATTCTTTTTCTTATAGCAGGGGCTGGTTGTATTTTGTCCATGCAGTATAGTATAAGTCATTTCATATTAGACCGGCAAACCATACTTTTAAACACCACCCGTCCAGACTTTCAAGATCTTCTCCGTGTTGAAAAGAGGCAAGCCGCCATTATTCCCAGGGGTGGGTTGAAAGACTATTTTAATTACTTTCACCTGGTGACAAAGGCAATGCCAGACAATGCGCAAGGGCAATTGATGCTGGGGTATCTTTATGAGATTACCGGGGATAAAAAAGAGGCCCGGATTTTCTTGAAAAAAGCGTACCTTTTAGATCCTTTATTCTTTTTTACCGCGTTTGATCTTGCCCTTGTTTTATTTGAGCAAGGAGAGTATGCACAAAGTGCCGGTCTTTTGCAAAAAGCCCTGGCTATGGCACCGGATTCTACGCTACAGAAGATGATGAGTTCGATCATTTACCGGCAGATTTTATCATCGATGAAGGATGGCCGCGATATAGTTTTTAGCTTACAGCAGGCATACCATGATGCTTATGTGCTTTTGATTGAGTCATTGGCAAAACAAAAAAGCATACAAGGAGAAAATGTTGGTCCACAGGTCCATGCACATATTATGTGAAGTGCCGGATAAGACGAAATTCGCCCGGGCTTATTTTATCGTGGCGCTAGGCGTTTTTGTGTTATTGGCCGTATTTTTTTATGCCCCATTTTGGACGGACCTAAAAGCATACGGATCAGCGGATTGGGATTTCTCCAATTTTTTCCATGCGGTGCCCGCTTGGACGGTGAAGTATTTCCATGAACTTCCCCTTTGGAATCCCTATTTGCGGGGCGGGTCTTCTTTAATCGGCAATCCCCAAAGTTCCTCACCACTGTCACTCACATTTTTTTTGTCCTTGATATTTGGCCCTCTGGCAGGTATTAAGCTGGGGGACATTTTAAATGCGGTGCTTGGCATGGCGGGGATGTATGTGCTGATGGGGTATTTTAATACCATATGGATCGCGCGCATCTTAGCAGCGGTTGTCCTGGCCTTCAATGGCACAGTGGTATACCACGTCACCCAAGGTCATTTTATGTGGATGCTGATGATGTATTGGCCATGGATGGTCCTGTTTTTTCTTAAAGGACTAGACAAGCGGCCATGGGTGTACCTTTCTGCAGTAATGTTAAGTCTACAGATCTGGGGTGGAGGGCCGTATCTGCTGGCTTTTGCCATCTGCACCCTTGGACTTCTAGCAGTGCTGTTTGCTTTCCGCGATAAGAAGCCGGCATATTTACTGCGTTTTGTTGAGCTCGTGGTGGCGTTTATCATATTTTCCGGCCCCAAATTATTTATGGTCATGGAAACTTTATACAGGTTCCCGAGAGTGACAATTGCTGAAGATACACAGGTTTCCTGGAAGGTTTTTTATTATGCTTTTTTGTGCCGTGACCAGATCAATAATCACATTGGCCTTAAAGTTGATGAATTTTCTGCTTATGTCGGGGTCATTCCTTTTGTGCTGACAGCGCTATTGTTTTTTCAATGGAAGAAATATTGGCCGTACCTGTGCGTGCTTTTGTTTTCGTTGGGGATGGCTCTGGGGAATTCCCCGTATTCTCCTTTTTGGCCTGTTTTTCATTTATTGGGGGCAGGGTATTTTCATTTTTCAACACGTTCTTTTTTGATTTCCGTATTTTTTATTGCCATGGCCAGCGGTTTTTCGTTGTCTGATTTGGTTTTGCATCGGCAAGAAAAGTACCCCATCATTATACTTATCGCGTGCGCGTGCGTTATTTTTGTCATGGTGGACCTTTGCATTGTTCTTTCGCCGGTCCATAAGATCACACAGACCAATGCGCGTCAATATCAGGATTTCCAGCCAGCACTTGCCTTTAGTCAACAGCAAGTGACGGACAAACAGCGCTACCGTTTTGGGAACAGTTCCATGCTAGATCTATTATTGCGTAATACAGGGACAAGCAATGGCTATGATGCCTTGCCAATTTTGTCGCATGTTTCCCCCCATAATTCCCCTGGGTATAGAGGAGAGTTTTATCTTCAGGATGGTTTTGGGAAATTGGAGGTCACCTCTTGGTCGCCTAATAGATGGGATGTGAAAGTGCATGTTTTTCAGAATGATGTACTTATCATTAATCAGAATTTTGATCCAGGCTGGAGAACTAATCTCCCTAAGAAAGTGCTTAATATCCATGGGCTTCTGGGTGTTGCAGTTACTCCGGATGATCCTGAAATCATTTTTTATTATCTTCCTTTTAATTTTATCCTGGGTTGTTGTGTTACTGTGCTGGGACTTATATTTATCGGGTTAGATATAAATAGATTCGCCCATCCTCTGAGGGAAAGATAAATGCCCAAGGTCCTGCAGAAATACGGAATATTTTTGCTTATCCCGTGCATCGTGTTGGGTTTTTCCATTCTTCTAAAAGCAGCGGCAGGCCCGTATTGGCTGGCCCCTAATTCTGACCCATCTTATCAGTACCTTATTAATGGCCTGTATTTGATCAAAGGCATTGTCCCTAATCATACCGACCATCCGGGCACTCCGTTGCAAATGTTATTCTTTATTGTTTATAAGTTCATGAATATAGGGCGATCAACAGAAGATATTGTGTCAAATGTCCTGATGTCTCCGGAATTTTATTTACACATTGTTTTTGGCGTCCTTACGGCTGCTTTTTTTGTCACATCAGCAGGTTTGGCAGTGTATATATATAGAAAGACAGGGGACAGGATAGCCGCTGTGTTAAGCCAGTTGCCAGCCCTGACCTTTCTTGTGCTTAAATCATGGGATTCCTTTGAACCTGTTTTTCCCGTCGTTGTGAATGTCGACCCTGAACCAGCATTGATGAGTGTCGTTAATCTTTTTAATCTTTGTCTTCTGGTAGTCTATTTTTCAAAGGCATCAAAAGATGAATTTGTCCCTGCGTTATTTTGGGGATTTGTGTGTGGTTTGGGGATAGCGGTAAAGCTTACCTTCCTGCCTCTTATCCTGGTCCCATTAATTGTTCTTGCCTGGAAAGACAAGGCTCTGTTTGCTCTGGCCTTCATGGTTTCGTTTGTCCTCTGGACCTTGCCTATAATCTCTAGATATCACATCATATGGGGATGGTTTAGCGGGATTGCATTGCATGTGAGCGTATATGTATTTTTGTGTGCACTACTTTTTATCACGGTATCAGTCTTTGTTTTCCAGAAATGGGTGGGGCGAAATTTGGGGAGAGATCCCTTATTTCTCGTGGCAACTATGGCGGGGATAGGGTTGCAGTTTTTTGCCGTTACCAGGCGCCCTGGCGCCCATTATTTATTACCAGGTTTGGGGTTGTTTAGCGGGCTTTTTGTTTTATTTTATCTCCAAAATGTTACTCGCCATGCTTTGGTCAAAAGGATTGCAGTGGTCTTTATTTTAATAGGCTTGTTTTTAGGAGTTTGGCAGGCAAATGCATATCGTATAAAATTGAGAAGCTTTACCAGGGGCATTGTAGATTTTCAGAATCAGATTTTAGCGCAGTATCCAAACTGCATATTTATTGACTATTATCGCTCATCAAGTCCGGAATCAGCTCTCTTTTTTGGGGATGGATGGAATTTGTCCCCAAAGTTAGGAGAGGAGCTGTTTCGTTTATACCCGAATAAATATTATTTTCAGATATGGGGAAATCGCATCTTGAATTTTAAAGGTCGAGTTTGGGCCAACGATCTTTTGGCCCAAGGTTCATGTGTCCTTTTTAGGGGGGATGGGGCCTTCAATTTTAGGGATGGTCCCTATGATCTTCGGCTGTTGGAAAAGGGGAGATTTGAAAGCATTCATCTTTTAACAGGGACCACAGAAAAGCAGGCAGCGGTATTCTTATCTGGAGCAATGCAGTATATACAATCAGGAGATTATCCAAAGGCATTGGCATGCCTGCTTCAGGCACGCCAATTTCATTATCAGCCGGACAGTTCTATAAAAAGCTTAATCGAGTTACTTAGGCAACATTTTAAAAATTAATTTAACGCCAATTCGACATAACAAAATCTGGTCAGCAAGTAGAGACGCCATTAATGGCGTCTCTACGAAATAATACATAAAATTCACCTTATGTCGAACTCACGTTAGATTTGTTAGAAGACGGACCGAATAGTTTGTTTGTCAGTACGGATAGGCATGAGGTATTAAGCAGGACCATCAGGGGGCCGGCGATGATAGCGTAACGGCTGATGATATTGATAAAGCCAAAAAGAATGATCAATAAACTGGTGAGGACCACGGTAATTAATATTAACCTATTTTTGAGCAAGGCACAGGCCGTCAAGAACCCGCAAATGCAAAAACACCCAGCCCCTAATGACATCAAGATAACGATAACAGGAATGTTGAATAGATTTTCCAGCCAAGACGGATAAGCCACAAATGAACCTTGAGATGTTTCCCAGAAGAACATTTTTAGCCCTTCTTCTAATAAATAAACGAGTTGCCTAACGGGGTGGCTGAACAGGGCGTGGAGGATGCTTTGATCAATAAAGATTTTCCTTTGGGTCAAGGAAAGTTTTTGAGCGTCGAGTTGAGAATTAAGGTTTGCGAATGTTTCGTCAGGGGAAGCATACCAAGGGGAACATTTTTCATCCGGGAAAAACGAGGAACACAGGGGGTAGGAAATGGGTACCGTTAACAGGTGTGTTAGAAGATTGTCTGTGGTCAGCGGTCTTTGGGCACGTTGGGTCAAAGGGCCGTACAAGGTCATTTCAGCCCGATTGGTAAGAACGAAGTGGCCGTTGAAAGCGTAATTGAGTGATTTAAAGAAAAATAACGGCATATAAAAGACAAAAAGGACAAGAAAGATTTTCGATTTCGATTGACGTAAGAACGGGAATATTTTTAAGTCGGAGTGTCGCCAGCCGTAAAAGAAAAGCCATGACAAAAATAAGGGAGTGAGGATTTCTCCCATCCCTTTGTCAAAGGTGAACCCTAATAAACAAAGACCAAGCCCTATGGCAGGAAATAGGTTTCTAAATTGGGCTGGCTTAAGTGAATCCAGGAAATGGGTACTTAGTATCGCTACGGCAATCAGCCAAGGGAAGGTGGCGATTTCAGAGTACATGCACAGGGCAGAATTGATCAAAATAGGTGAGAACCCTGTGTACAAAATTCCTGCCGCTTGTACCCACCTGTTGGCTTTGAGGATTTTAAGCGCTTGTTGGATTAAAATCATGGCGGCAGCTAAAAAACCAAAGGAAAATATTTTTAACGGATAGGTATAGGAAATCCCTGCCCATTTTCCGATACACATTGATGCAGCAATCATTAGAGGATACAGGGGTTCCCTGCTTGGGCCGTTTTGGAAATATTGCCTCCATTGGCCGTCATAAAATAAATGGCCCAGATAATAATACCCGTCGGAGTCAAAGACCATGACGAAATTTGTCGTCAGGATTAAATAAGCCCAATATAGAAAAGGCAGCACATAAGCCCAGAAAAGCACGGGATCGGGGCTTAGCAGGGGCAGCAACGTGGAAGGGATTCGTTTCATTTTATTAAAAGAAAACCGGGTTCCATTGGCTCGGATCAAAATGAATGTCAGTTTTACGATGGTTCTTGATTGCTATAGCGAGCATCAAAAGATCATTAGTTTGCTGCTCAGCCTTCTCTAAATGGGTGTCGATGTAATGTTCTGAATCTGGCATATATTGCAAGATGATTGCAAAAGTTTGGAAATCATGCAGGAATTTTTTGGTTACCGGTGGGGGGATATTTTGGGCCCTGGTGAGCAATGCGATGGCAGCATCGATCTGTCCACTTTTAAAGTATAATAAACCAAGATTATAGTAGGTCCAAAAGAATACGGGATTAATTTCTAATGATTGGCGCAATGAAGATTCAGCAGAAGGCAGGTCTCCCATCCAAAAGTGGCAAATCCCCTGCATATAATGCATTTCAAAGAGTTCGGGAAACAATTCAGCACCTTTTTGATAAAAGGACAGATAGTGGGTCCCGCCTTGCCAGGTATCTAACTCAAGAGGGCTAAAAACATGGCCTGCAAGAATATTCTCAGCTAAAAGTTTAAAATCAGGTGTCTGGTAACTTAAGACCCGTGATTTGGATATATATGAGGTGTCCTGCTGGGTCTCGATGATGTGATTCTTAAGAGGCTGATAAGCGGTGGTCAATGTCACTAGAATCAACAGAAGCAATAGTCCCAATGTCAGGCAGAATCGCAAAATATGAAAACGTGTAGGGAACATTAGGAGTATCATAAATTAAAAAATATAAAATTCTATTATTTTTTATCGGTAAATCTTGGGGTGGCGGGTACTGGTAAAAGTTATATGCTAACGCAATGGACGGCAGATGTGGATATGTTCTTCTGCTAAAATTTGTCGTTCACGCTGGAGACCTTGGTTCCCAAAATAGAGGTCACGCGAATGGACCAGCCGAAAGCAACGGTACAAATTTTTATACGCAGCAGAACATATCCCCATCAGCCTTAAGCAAACTAGGCGGGTGGATTGGCTTCAATGTTAAGGAGCGGACGGCAAGCGTTCAAGTCATCTATGGAGGGAAACCCCTTTACTGGCCGCTGATAGGGTTGTCATTCGCCAAGAGAAGCGAAGCGCAGCACCTTAACGTTGAAGCCAAGACAGGACCCGCAGGCGTGATTTTGACAGAACCGTGGGGCGAGCGGGGATGTTTTATGGGTTTTGGGCTGGAAGTATAGGTAAAACTAATTTAATTTGCATTTTTCGACGAATAATAATAAAATAACCGCTTCTAATATAACAACATTTAATCCTGATGTGGGATGGTTTTAATATGAGTCTTCCACCGAAGCAAGGTTTATACGATCCGCAATTTGAGCATGATTCCTGCGGTGTAGGTTTTATCGCGCATATCAAGGGCATTAAGTCCCATGACATGGTCCGCCATGGCGTTGAGATCCTGGAAAATTTGGCCCATCGCGGGGCTTGCGGCTGTGACCCTGAAACCGGGGACGGGGCAGGTATCCTCATTCAGATGCCGGATGCTTTTTTTCGCAAGGAATTGGCTAAAAATGATTTAGGCTTGCCAGCTTTTGGGGATTATGGTGCAGGGCTCGTGTTCTTGCCTACCTCTTTGGAAGACCGCAATATCATCGAGGCTTGGACTGAACATATTATCCATGAAGAAGGGCAGAAATTTATAGGTTGGCGTGAGGTGCCGCATGAACCAACCAGGATTGGGCATGTTGCCCGCTCGGTAATGCCGGCTTTTAAGCAGCTTTTTATTGCCCGTGGCACCAAAACTCCTCGCGAAGATTTTGACCGCAAACTTTATGTGATCCGCAAACGCTTGTGGAACAAAGTTTATAATTCCACCTTGCCGCAAAAGAATTTTTATTACTTCTGTTCACTTAATAGTCATACCTTGGTTTACAAGGGGCAATTGATGAGTGAACAAGTAGACCGTTTCTTTCCTGATTTAAGCGATCCAGCGATGGTTTCAGCCATTGCCCTGGTGCATTCGCGCTATTCCACGAATACCTTTCCAAGCTGGTCATTGGCGCATCCGTATCGGTATGTTGCTCATAATGGTGAAATCAATACCTTGCGTGGCAATATCAACTGGATCCAAACACGTGAAAAACAATTTATTTCTAAAGCTTTTGGTGAAGATTTAAAAAAAGTATTGCCCATTGTTGTCCCGCACGGTTCAGATACAGCGACCTTTGACAATGTCCTGGAGATGCTCGTCCTTTGCGGCCGTTCATTACCGCACGCAATGATGATGATGATCCCCGAAGCCTGGAGCAATCACCAGGAAATGGACCGTTCCAAACGCGCTTTTTATGAATATCACTCTTGTTTGATGGAACCTTGGGACGGCCCCGCGGCCATTGCATTTTCTGACGGCCGCTATATTGGTGCTCTTTTGGACCGCAATGGCCTGCGTCCTTCCCGGTATGTGATCACCAATGATGACATCGTTATTATGGCCTCAGAGGCAGGTGTATTGCCGGTTGCTGATGAGAAGATCGTCACCAAAGGACGGCTGCAACCTGGAAAAATGTTTTTAGTAGACACCCAGGAAGGCCGCATCATTGATGACCGTGAAATCAAAGAGTCCATGGCCCGTCGACATCCCTATGAGAAATGGCTGAAGGAAAACATTGTGGACATACGCAGTTTGCCCACGCCTAAAAAAGTACCCGCACTTAATGAAAAGACCTTGTTAGAACGCCAACGTGCCTTTGGCTTTACGATTGAAGATTTGAAGATCATCCTGCAGCCCATGGCCCTCGGTGAAGAAGCCACCGGTTCCATGGGGACAGATACGCCTTTGGCTGTTTTGTCGGACAAACCAAAACTACTTTTTGAATATTTTAAGCAATTATTCGCCCAGGTGACCAATCCTCCGATCGATGCTATCCGTGAAGAAATCATCATGGCTGAGGATATGATGTTAGGCCCGGAAAGCAATCTGCTTGAGGAAGGTCCGCAGCATTGCCATCGTTTATGGATCCAGCGCCCTATTTTGACAAACGAAGAATTGGAAAAAATCAGCCGCATCCGTAAAGGGGCCCTCAAATCGTTGAGATTGCCCATGGTCTTTGAGAAAAAGGACGGCATCCAAGGCGTTGAGAAATCTTTTGCGGCACTGTGTGCCAAGGCAAATAAAGCTATTAATCAAGGTGTCAGTATTATCATTCTTTCAGACCGTGATATTTCTGCCAAGAAAGTCCCTATTCCGTCTCCGTTGGCCTGTGCCGGGCTGCATCATCACTTGATCCGCCGGGGGACAAGGACAAGGGTAAGCATCGTGGTTGAAACGGGCGAGGCCCGTGAGCTGCATCACTTTGCCGTCTTGATTGGTTATGGCGCTAACGCGGTTAACCCTTATTTGGCCTTTGAATCAATTGAAGCGATGATCAAGGATGAAAAGTTTGAGATGACCATCTCCTTTAAGGAAGCTGAAAAGAATTTCTTGAAGGCTTGCCATAAGGGGTTGTATAAAATAATTTCTAAAATGGGAATTTCCACCATCCAATCCTACTGCGGCGCGCAGATTTTCGAAGCGGTTGGTTTGGGGCAGGAATTGGTAGATAAGTATTTTGTCGCAACCCCCTCACGCATTGGAGGGATTAATATTGCCACCGTGGCCCAAGAAGCTTTAATGCGCCATGAGAAGGGTTATCCGCGCTGGCCTTCCCAAGATGATATGCTGGACGAAGGCGGTGAATATTACTGGCGCAAAGAAGCGGAGTATCATCAGTTAAATCCGACGACGATTGCCCTTTTGCAGCACGCCACCCGCTCAGGGAATTTCCAGGTCTTTAAGCAATTTTCTAAAGCAGTCAATGAGCATAGCCGGCAGCTGGCCAATATCCGCGGGCTTTTGAAATTTAAAACGGGCCACCCTATTCCAATAGAGCAGGTTGAGGAAGCATCAAGCATTGTCAAGCGTTTTGCCACAGGGGCGATGAGCTATGGTTCCATTTCCA
>Ga0206825_1082_pt1 | contig 19682 bp, 20 predicted proteins | sample Alteio_BWOrgCont_79_FD_152875 | JGI IMG/M metagenome (GOLD analysis project Ga0206825, IMG submission 152875) | Enriched cells from forest soil in Barre Woods Harvard Forest LTER site, Petersham, Massachusetts, United States -... | ecosystem: Environmental > Terrestrial > Soil > Temperate forest >...
TCACTGACAAAAAGAGCGACAATTGTTGCATTCGGTTGTCTGTTGTTGATTGGATTATTATTTACAGCTTACTCAACCATTTCAAAATACCTTTCAACACCTCCTTCTCCAAAAAAATCCTCTAATCCAGAAATAGATGAGCAAGCTACTTTAGATAGCGCTAAAAACCAGCCTGTCAACCAACCAGAAATAAACGAACAAGCTAAACGATCCAAAGTAGATCACCTCAAATCTATGGAGTTTGTTGGCAAGTTAATGAGTAGTAAAACTTATAATACGTTCCAACCAGTTACTTGCGAAATCGCGACTTTAGCTACGAGTTACTTCGATCATATTGCAACCTTTAAAACGGCTCTAAAAGCTTATCAGAACAATCATCCCTGGGATCAAGAAGAAGTCCTACAAGCTGCAGATCTTCTTATGCAAACCGCCTACACGGTTAGCTGTTTAACTTTGGAAGACCTAAAACCATTTACTGAAACATTGATAAAATATGGACAAAATGAAAGAACCTATGCAGAAGCTCTAACTAAGCAAGACTCGTACCAAATTCACACGTCCTATTACTGCACAAACGTCTACCACTGGATTAGAGCAGGAATTTTTTGGGATGGAAATGAAGTCCGATATCCAACCGTGTCTGAAGCTTATGCTAACCGTTTTTACAAAGAAGGGACTAGAGAAAATTCATGGAATGCGCTGTATAACGATTACTGTGATCGGTTAAGATCCTATGTCAATGAAGAGGATTTAAGAAAGGCAGATGAAAGACTTGCTAATTGGACTGTAAAAGATACAGAAAGCAAGAAATTCATTGGAGTGCCTGACAAACAGCCAGGTCATGGAAAAGCTTTCCTTGACGGTATCTTGTAATTCAAAAAGGGGAACCTGTTTCCCCTTTTTGACAAGTCATCTACCAAGACCATCGGCATTTCATAGAAGTGCGTTTACGTGTTGATTTCTTTTTTTTCTTTGCTTTTTTCTTTGCCATAAATACATCCTTGTTATTAGGGGCTGACCCTAACTTCATTATTATATTAATTTATTAATTAATCAATATAATTATTGATTATATTTTTTAGTTTTGCAAATAGAATTATTCTTTTTTGAAATACTTAATTAAACGCATCAGGCATTAAAAAAATTTTAGTTTTTTTTGCAAGTCATTGAAAATGAGTTGCATTGCAATAAAATCTGCATAAGTGATATTCAACACCTATGAAGTTTGTTCTCTCTTTTTTACTTTTTTTTAGCAGCTTTACAGAGAGTTGCTCAGCTCCAAAGACCTATCAGGTGACCCTTTACTACACGCCTCAATGTCCTTATTCCCAAAAAGTGCTCAGCTACCTCAGGAAGGCAAGTATCGATATCCCAATGAAAAACGTGAAAATCGACAACCCTGCAAGAAAAGAGTTGGAAGAGATCGGTGGCTATCTCGTTGTTCCTTGTTTGATCGTCAATGGCAAGGCCATCTATGATGCCAATGACATCATCGCTTGGCTATCGGCTCATCAAGATGATTTACCCAAATCAAAGAAATAGCTATTCTGGTCAAATGGAAAAACCAAAGAAGTCTCGTCGTGTTTTGAGTATTTTTGTCTTAGCTATGCTCAACGTTTCTGTGATGGCAAGCCTGCGCAATCTTCCGCTTGTTGCTGAATACGGTCTCGGTTCAGTGTTTTATTTTGGCCTTGTTGCACTGTTGTTTTTAATTCCATGTGCACTGATTTCTGCAGAACTTGCAACCGGCTGGCCAAAAACAGGCGGGATTTACATTTGGGTTCGTGAGGCTCTTGGAGACCGCTGGGGATTCTTTGCTGTCTGGGTCCAATGGGCGCACAATCTTTCGTGGTACCCCGTGATTTTATCGTTTGTGGCAACAACCCTAGCTTACATTATCAATCCTGAGCTAGCAGCCAACAAACACTACGTTCTAGCCGTTATCTTAATCTCCTTTTGGAGCATGACATTGCTTAACTACCTGGGAATCAAAACGTCGAGCTGGTTTTCGACATTAGGAGTGATCATCGGAACAATCCTTCCAGGCATTTTTATTATTTCGCTGGGTATTTCTTGGATCACGGGAGGCCATCCTGTACAAACATCGCTGGAGCCAGCGGCAATTTTGCCAAAAGAGGGCTCTATCAACAGCTTTGTCTTTCTGGCAGGGATGTTTTTGGCCTTTGCCGGACTAGAAGTCACTGCAGCCCACGCCGGCAACGTCATCAATCCCCAAAAGAACTACCCTCGTTCCATTCTTCTGGCAGCTTTTATTACGTTTGTGATTTTCATGTTGGGTTCTCTTTCGATTGCGGTTGTGATTCCTAATAGCGAGATCAACCTAGTCGCAGGTGTCATCGAGGCTTTCCACCGCTTTTTCATGGCCTACAACATCGAATGGATCCTTCCTCTGATGGCTGGTTTGCTTGTCATTGGAGCCATTGCCGAAGTCAACGCCTGGATCATCGGTCCTGTCAAAGGCCTCTACGCAACATCGACCCATGGCAACCTCCCTCCACTTTTCCAAAAACAGAATAAAAAAGGGGTGCCTGTCAACTTACTTTTATTCCAAGCGATTCTTGTGACGCTATCAGCGTTTATTTTCCTCAACATGCCCACTGTTAGCGCTTCCTTTTGGATCTTGACTGCCCTTTCAGCACAGAGCTATCTCGTGATGTATATCATGATGTTTGTTTCTGGCATAAAGCTTCGATATTCCAAACCGAATGTTCATAGGGCCTATCGAGTCCCTTACAAAATGACGGGTATGTGGATCACAGCAGGACTTGGCATCCTATCTTCTGCTTTTGCGATTTTTATGTCGTTCTTTCCGCCCTCTCAACTCGAAACCGGAAGCCTTTTATTCTACGAAATCTTCCTCATTATAGGACTCTTTATCATGTGCGGCATCCCTCTGATCATCTATCAATTCCGCCAGCCCTCATGGATAAGAGCAGCAACAGATCATGACTAGGGCGTGTCGTCAATTGATCCTCCATGCTTTCCGCAAGCTTTTGGGCATCTTTACAATGGTACGCGCTCTTCTACTTATCCAAGTATGTCTTCGCGCGCGCCATACGGGCAAAGCGAAGCTTTGTCCTCGCAAAGCTGCCGCAAAATCTCTCAGAAATCCTTGGAGGATCAATTGACGACACGCCCTGTCCCTCTAGCCGAAGAGCTCCGTCCTAAAAAACTCGATGAGATTGCAGGACAGGCTCATCTACTTAATCAAGACGGTTTTTTATCACATCTGATCCGTGAAAAAAAACCGTTATCTCTGCTGCTTTGGGGTCCACCCGGATGCGGCAAAACGACGCTGGCTAGGCTCTATGCTGCAGCCCTCGACGCCCACTTTCTCTCGTTTAGCCCGCTTCTCCATGGAATCGGCGACTTAAAAAAAGTCATCGAAGATACGCGTAAATATCCTCTGCTGAGCCGACAGATCATTCTATTTGTCGATGAGATCCATCGGTTCAACAAAGCCCAGCAAGACGTCTTCCTCCCCTTCTTGGAAAACGGCACGGTCGTTTTGATTGGAGCAACCACAGAGAATCCTTCCTTTGCGCTCAACAAAGCTCTACTTTCTCGCCTGCGCGTCCTCCAACTCAAAGCTCTTTCTGATCAAGATCTGGAGCAAATTCTTCTCCGTTATGAATCGGTCAAAAAGCCTCTCCATCTTGCTCCAGAGGCTAAAACTCTTCTCCTCCAACTCTCTCAAGGAGATGCACGTCATCTTCTCAACATGATCGAAAATCTCCAAGGCATTGAGGGGCCTATTGATCCTGCCCGTCTCCATCAACTACTCCAAAAAAGATCCGCTATCTACGATAAAGAGGGTGATGGACACTACCAACTCATCTCAGCTCTCCACAAAGCCGTCCGCGGCTCTGACCCCGATGCAGCGCTCTACTGGCTAGCCCGCATGTTAGAAGGTGGAGAATCTGCTGAATTTATCGCCCGCCGCATGGTCCGCATGGCAGTCGAAGATATTGGACTTGCCGACCCTGATGCTCTCCAGATCACGCTCAATGCATGGCGCGCGTACGATCAGCTGGGGTCGCCAGAAGGCGACCTGGCGCTCGCTCAAGCTCTCATTTATCTTTCTTTAGCTCCCAAGAGCAATGCCGCCTACACCGCTTTTTCTGCAGCAAAAGAGCTCGCCTCCAACACGACCCATCTTCCGCCTCCTCCGTGGATCATCAATGCCCCGACTCAGCTAATGAAAGAGTTTGGCTATGGCAAAGGGTATCAGTACGATCATGATCTTCCACAGGGCTTCTCCGGACAGAATTATTTTCCAGTCGAAAGAGCTTCATTCTATCAACCAGTTGAGAGAGGCTTTGAGCGAGAAATGAAAAAACGGCTCGACTATTTTGCGAAACTCCGTGGAGAGATCAATGGAAAGACCTAAAATTGGTGTTGGGATCATCGTTATCCAAGATGGAAAAATCCTGCTCGGCAAACGAAAAAATGCCCACGGCGCAGGAGAATGGGCACCGCCCGGCGGACATCTAGAGTTTGGGGAAACGGTAGAGACCTGCGTTAGACGCGAGCTTGCCGAGGAAACAGGTCTCGCTGCCCTCTCCCAAAAACAAGGTCCTTGGACCAATGATATCATGGAAACCAAGCATTACGTCACCCTCTGGATCTTTGTACACCAGTTCCAAGGCACGCCTCAGCTTCTTGAGCCACACAAATGTGAAGGATGGGAGTGGTTTGATTGCAGCAGCCTACCTCAGCCGCTTTTCTTGAGTCTCAGACATTTGATCGAGGATCTTGGGATTGAACAGCTCATTCACTTTTCGAGGTTGGAAATAACCCCTTCCAGCTGACGAATGAAATTTGGCAAATGATCCTTCGCTGTTTTCCAAACGATGTCATAACTGACATCGAAATAGACATGAATCAATCGATTCCGCATCCCTATTATTTCTTTCCACGGAAGCTTTGAAAATCTCTTTTGAGTTTTTTGAGAAACTTTCCCTGCCGCTTCACCTAAGACCTCAAATTCACGGATTACAGCAGAAGAAAGCATTCTATTGGTATTTAAACTCGTCCGTTTTTTACCTTTTAGGAAAGTCAAAATGGCCTTTGCAGAATCAAGCATATGCCTGAGTCGAACTACATCCTTATTTACCATATAGAATCTTTGCTTGGGCTAAGACTTCATCACGAAAATAACGGCTCAAATCTTCAGGCGTCTTTAGATCTACTTTACGCCCTACGATTGAAGTTAATTCCTCCTCCATATCGACAATATCGAAAAAAGAGGGGATGTGTTTTTTCTCAAATTTTACAAGGATATCGACATCGCTTTTTGAGGAGAAATGGGGTGTTAAAATCGAACCGAAAAGCGCCAAATAAGTAATGTGGTGTTTTTTACAAAAATCACCAATTTTTTTCTTATTAATCGATGGCTTGCTCATTTTAACATCCTATGTCTATTAGGTTATCACAAATGAACAATAAGTCAAGAATGGCCTGATTTTGGATAAAAAGAAGACCTCCCTATATGCTGTGACTATGTCGTTACACCGATATAGAACGTCATCAGCTTATATAGGGAGGAGAGAAGTTTGTCTTTACTCAAGCTCTAGGATGATAGTCTGTTTATAAAACAGATTTATCGTCGCGCCTCTATTAGAGGTTCTGGTACCTTGAGTGTAATATGAGCTTACACTTTCGTGTAGCTGATATTCGACAACTTCTTTAAAAACCTACCCTTAGTTTTAGAGTAGACTATTTTGAATAATAAATCAAATTAATTTTTAAACTAAGTGCAAATAAACATCGCCAGAGCCCCAAGGAAATGAAACTATAAACTGATCTACAATTTCAAGACTCTCTAAAGGATAGCTCACCGTCACGATTTTACTTCCCTTAGGCAAAGCCTTCATGGCTTTGGTTAGCTCTTCGACAAACGCATCAGAAAAGGTCGTCCCGTAGAAAAAGACAAACGTCGTTTGGCTAAAGTCAAACTTTCGCATATCTTCGCAAACAAAAGAGACCTTAAGCCCATGACATTCTAAACGCTGAGCCCGTTCAATAAACGGCTGGATCATGTCGATGCCTACAACTTCGCATCCATAGTGCTGGGCTAAAAAGAAAACTCCCCGGCCTCTCCCACATCCAAGATCGACCACCTTGTCGCTTGCTTTAAGCCCACATCGATCTGCAATCTTCTTTAATGAGCAAAGAGGCGTTTCTCCGTAAGGAAATGCCTCTTTGACGCGATATGGATTAGGGCCTTTTAGGAGTGCTTGATCGAGTGCTTTATAGTGGGGATCTTGGTAAAACTGCTTTCGGACGCACCTTTGTTGGAACCATTCATAGCCTTTAACAGCAAAATGTAAATAAAAGAGCTCGCAAGCCTCAGCAATTTTCTTGATCATTGGATGATGAAAGGCACTGAATCGGTTAGAGCAGATTCGCCAAAGAACTGGGTAGGACCTGGACACTGGTAATCGTCTTCTAATGCCCACTTATCCGCATGTTTCTTTAGTCTATGGTACGGTGTACCTTTAAGATCGACATACGCTTTTACAATCACAGGTTTTTTTTGGCACAGAATTAATTGAGAAGCCAGCGGCAGCCCTCCAATCGACCATTCGGAAGCAGGTTTAGAAAGATGCTCCACAAAAGCCATGTAAGCCGTAAATCCCTGATCAATGAGTAAAGCAGCCGTATGTCCTAGAGCGTAGCAGTAATTGGCATCGAAATTGCTCGGCAAGCCGGCTCTGCCTTCATAGCCAAAAAAATGGGCCAGCGGAGAGAATTTTCCTTTAAACTTTCGTTTTTTAAGCTCTTTGGTCACCGCTTCGATCAGCACAACTTCCGTCTCAACAGCTGAGAGATTGACATTGCCATGCGGATCTCGATCAAGCAGCAGTTGCTGCTGGACGCGCTCTGGGAGCATCTCCCAAATGGCCTTACTTTCGAGTGAGAAATTGGATTTCTTCAGTTCTTTGATAAGTCCCGACATCTCGGGCATGTGTTCAATGAGCCCTTCTGGAATCAAGATCACGCCGTAATGTTTTCCTATCTCTTCTCTTTGTTCAATCAGATCGGCAATCTTGAGGGTGATCTCCGTGAGGGTATGACACTCTTCAGAAATCAGTGTCAGATTCGGATGGGTCTTGAGTGCGCATTCCAACGTAATGTGAGAAGCCGATCTTCCCATCAGCTTGATAAAATGGTAATATTTTTTCGCAGAAAGTGCATCTTTGGCGATATTTCCAATCAGTTCAGAGTAGATCTTCGTTGCCGTATCAAATCCAAATGAGATCTCGACATGCTGGTTTTGCAGATCTCCATCGATGGTCTTTGGGACACCGATCACTTTTGTTTTGCAGCCGTGCTGCAAAAAATATTCCGCGATGAAAGCCGCATTGGTATTCGAGTCGTCTCCGCCGATGATCACTAAGCCGTCTAAATCGAGATCGTTTGCAGTTTTAAGAGTCGACTGGAGTTGCTGATCGGTCTCTATTTTAGTTCTCCCAGAACCCAGTAGGTCAAATCCTCCCTGATTGCGGTAGGGATCCAGCGTTGAAGCTGTCAGTTCGATATATTTGCCACTGATCACGCCGCTGGGGCCATCTAAAAAACCAAAAAGTTTGCTTTTGGAATGGAGGGCATCAAAAAGCCCTGTCAAAATATTATGCCCTCCTGGAGCTTGACCTCCAGAAAAGACAGCACCGATCTTTAACGGTGAAACTTTTTGAGCGGATCTTTTTTTGCCTAAAAGTAACGATTGGTCTGAGGTTTTAGGAAAAAGTTTTTTGATTTCTGCCTGAACAGGCAAATGCCCCGATTTTTCAAAAACAACGGTGCCTGGCTGGCTTAAAATTTGAGGTAGGACAGGCTTATACTTCTGACGGAGTTTAAAAAGGGTCATATTCTTCCAATTTTTAGGCATTAAAGGATTAGGTTCAAGGAAGAAATTCTGTACAATTGACCTTGGCTTGGTTTAAAATCCGGCCCATGTCTGCAAAATATATTTTCGTTACCGGCGGGGTTGTTTCATCTCTTGGGAAGGGCCTGACAGCGGCATCGATTGCCATGCTTTTGGAATCTCAAGGCCTTAAAGTCGCCATGCTCAAGCTCGACCCTTATTTGAACGTCGATCCCGGCACCATGAACCCTTTCGAGCACGGAGAAGTTTACGTCACGGATGACGGAGCAGAAACCGATCTTGACTTAGGCCATTACTACCGCTTTACCAATGCCACCATCTCAAAAGCCTCGAATGCAACCTCTGGTCAAATCTACGATGCTGTGATCAAACGGGAAAGACGTGGAGACTATTTAGGCAAAACCGTCCAAGTGATCCCCCACGTCACCAATGAGATCAAAAAACGGATTTTAGATTGCGCCCATCACGATGAAGGAACTGATGTCGTGATCGTCGAGATCGGCGGCACCGTCGGGGATATCGAATCGCTTCCGTTCTTAGAAGCGATCCGGCAATTTAGACACGAAAGGTCTGGCATGTGCATCAATATCCATTTAACCTATGTCCCTTTCTTAAAGGCTGCAGGCGAAGTGAAAACTAAACCGACGCAACACTCCGTCCAGATCTTAAGAGAAATTGGCATCATGCCTGATATGATCATCTGCCGGTGTGAAAATCCTCTTTCTCAAGAGATCAAAGACAAAATCAGCCTCTTCTGCTCTGTCCGCAAAGACATGGTGATCGATGAAGTCGATGTGCTATTTAGCATCTATGAAGTCCCACTCAGCCTGAAAAAACAGCAAATCGATGTGAAAGTCTGCCAGTTGCTCTGTCTTCCCGAGAAAACATCAGAACTGAAAGGTTGGGAAGAGATGGTGCACAAAATGCGACATCCTAAAGACAAAATTGTCATCGGCATTATCGGAAAATATCTCCAGCACCAAGATGCGTATAAATCTGTTTTTGAAGCGCTGCAGCATGCAGCGATTGACCATCAGGTTGATTTAGAAATCCGAAGATTTGAATCCGATAAGGTCCTCCAAGACGGCGATGTTGAAAAAACAATCGGCGGCTGTGATGGCTATTTAGTCCCCGGAGGCTTTGGAGAGCGCGGCTGGATGGGAAAAATCATGACAGCTAAATACTGCCGCGAGAAAAAAATCCCGTACCTTGGCCTATGTCTTGGAATGCAAGTGATGTGCGTTGAATTTGCTCGCCACGTTTTGAAACTTCCAGACGCTAATTCTACGGAAATGGATCCGAAAACTCCCCATCCTGTCATTAGCCTTTTAAGCGAGCAGCAAGGTGTTAAAGAAAAAGGCGGCACCATGCGACTGGGAACTTTTGATTGCAACCTCAAGTCCGGCACAAAAGCCGAAAAAGCGTATGGAAAAACCCAGGTCACCGAAAGACACCGCCACCGGTTTGAGTTCAATAACGTCTTTAAAGACCAGTTCGAAAAAAATGGCCTCGTGATTTCTGGCATCCTCCACAATAACTCTCTTTGTGAGATCACCGAAGTCAAAGACCATCCATGGATGGTCGGTGTCCAATTCCATCCTGAATTTAAATCCAAACCAGGCCAGCCTCATCCTCTCTTTAGAGATTTTATTGAGGCAGCCCTTAACTACAAGAAATCCCATGGGTAGATTAATCGGCATCGATTACGGAAGGGTGCGCATCGGCGTTTCAGTCTCCGATGAAATGAGAATGATCGCACGGCCTCTCTGCTGCCTCGAATACAAAAAAGACTTCATTGAAAAATTACAAAAAGAGCTCAAATCGCTTTTGCCCATCGATGAAGTGGTGATTGGTCTTCCCCTCGATATGCGAGGAAACGACAGCGCCATGACCACAGAAGTCCGGAAATTCGCTGATTATCTCCATCAAGCCCTTCAACTTCCCATCGTCCTTTGGGACGAGCGGCTGACCTCTGCGCAAGCTGAAAGACAGCTCCGCGATGCCGGCATGAATCGAAAAAAGCGGGCTGAGTTTAACGATACGCTCGCCGCATCTTTAATCCTTCAATCGTATTTGGACAGCCTATGACTAATCCTCTCTCAGAAGGCCAACAATCTAAAGTCGCAGAGCCGTGCAGCTTAGTGATCTTTGGGGCTACAGGAGATCTGACAGCCCGCAAGATTGTTCCTGCACTCTATAACCTGCTTAAAGACGGCCAGCTCCCCTCTCTATTTACCTGTATTGGTTTTGCAAGGCGCCCCAAGACAAATGAAGAATTCCGCGCTGAAATGAAAGATGCGGTGAGTAAATACTCCCGCACCAAGCCGATCGAAGACTCCATCTGGAACCATTTCCAAGACCATCTCTTCTACCACCAATCTGAGTTCCATGAAGATGAAGGTTATGAAAAATTAAAAACGACTCTAGCCCAATTCGATACTAAATACGGCACCAAGGGCAATCGGATTTTTTATCTTGCCACCCAGCCCAACTCATTTACTGTCATCACGGAAAAGCTCCACAAAGCAGGCCTCATCTACGAGGAGAATAAGGACCAAGAGAATGCTAGGTGGTCCCGGATCATTATTGAAAAACCATTCGGTCACGATCTCGCCTCTGCTCACGCTTTGCAAGACGAGCTTTTGAAATACTGCACGGAAAAACAGATCTACCGCATCGACCATTATCTGGGTAAAGAGACTGTCCAAAATTTACTCGCATTCCGTTTTTCCAACTCGATTTTCGAATCGCTCTGGAATAACCGCCATATCGACCATGTCCAGATCACTGTTGCAGAAGATATCGGCATTGGAACGCGAGGCAAATTCTATGAAAATGCCGGTCAGCTCCGCGACATGATCCAAAATCACACCATGCAAATTCTTTCTCTCGTCGCCATGGAGCCGCCCACTTCTTTAGAAGCCGATGCGATCCGCGATCAGAAAGTTAAAGCGCTAGAAGCGATCAAGCCGCTCAAACTCGAAAACGTCGTCCGAGGCCAATACGGCAAAGGTCTTGTCGATGGGAAAGAAGCTCTGGGATACCGACAAGAGACCGATGTCAATCCAGAGTCCAATATCGAAACGTATCTAGCTTTAAAAATCGATATCGAAAATGTTCGGTGGTCAGGTGTTCCTTTTTATATCCGTGCCGGGAAAAGGCTTCCGAAAAAAACCACAGAAATCGCTGTCATTTTCAAAGATCCCCCTGTTAACTTATTCCAAAATGGCACACGTAAAACACCACCAAATGTTCTCGTCATCCGGATCCAGCCCGATGAAGGATCTTCTCTTAAGATCAACTGCAAAGTCCCTGGCCCATCCAACATCCTCCAGCCTGTGAAAATGGATTTCCGCTACGGCTCGTATTTTGGAACCGCTCCTCCAGAAGCCTACGAGCGGCTCATCTGGGATTGCATCGTCGGAGACTCAACGCTTTTTGCCCGTGAAGATGAAGTCTTTAATTCGTGGAAGCTTCTCACCCCGCTTCTCGACAACTGGGCCAAGAATCCTCCGCAAGACTTCCCGAATTACCCCGCTGGCAGCTGGGGCCCAAAAGCTGCAGATCAATTGATTGAAGCCGACGGTAGAAAATGGAGACTCATTTAATGAATGTCTCAGAAATTCCTGCCGCTCTTGCCAAACTTTGGGATGCCTTAGAAGGGACAAGCAAAATGCGCGCCTCCCTCTTCAACCTACTCATCGTTGCTCCCAAGAACCAGCGCACGAAATACGTCCGCACCATCACCCTCAAAGTCTTAGAAAGATTTCCTTCCCGCGTGATCTTTACCACCATCGATAATGCCGGCGACTCTTTGAATGCAAACGTTTCTCTCATTCCTGGCGCCTCCTATGAAGTCGTCTGCGACTTCATCGAAATCGAGGCATCCAAACAAGCCCAGGACAAGATCCCCTTCGTCATTTTGCCCCATCTGCTTCCCGATCTTCCTCTTTACATCCTTTGGGCAGAAGACCCCGTCCAAGACAATCCTATCTCTCACCGGCTAGAAAAATGGGCAACCCGCATCATTTTTGATTCTGAAGTCACCGATAATCTCCCTGCTTTTGCAAAGACGCTCCTTGAGCATGCAAAAGACTGCGAAATCGCCGATCTGAATTGGGGAAGGATCGAGAGCTGGCGTGATCTTCTTGCTTCGACATTTTATTCCCAAGATCGGTTAGAAACGCTGAAAAAAGCCCAGAAAATCTGCATCACTTACAACGCGTTTGAGACCCCGTTTTTCTGCCATACGAAAATCCAAGCTCTCTACCTCCAAAGCTGGCTTGCGACCCAACTGGGCTGGAAAGATAAAGACCTCTTCCAGCTCAAACCCGCCATCAATCAAGACCTACCGCCTGGCACTGTGATTTCTCTCGATATTTTCACCTCCACCGATATCCACTTTGCCTTTTCTCGCGATCCTAAACATCCGTATCAAATTAGAACGATCATTTGCGATATCGAAAAGTGTGAGATCCCCACGCTCTTTATCTTCTCTAAAGCCAAATCCGGCCTATCTCTCGTAAATGAAATCACGCATAATGGGACTAGCCCTCATTTCCTAAAAGTTTTAGAATTCTTAAGTCAAGAGGTCCTATGAATCTATCCCTTAATCATAAAAGTTCGCTTTTCGCGTCTTTTCCCGCATCTTATAAAGCCGCTTCTTGGCCTACTTCCCCAAGTATGTCCTACGAAGCGGCTTTAAAATCTGCGAAAAAATACATCAAAAATCAAAATTTTAGCATTAAGGGATAGATTCATGATAAATGCTGAGCTGCTCGTTCCCGGCGATTACGATGCAACTCTCCATTTTTGCATTGAACATTTCATCACCACCTGCCGCGATGCCATCCAAGACCACGGCCAGTTTTTTGTCGCTCTCTCTGGAGGCTCAACCCCTAAAGCCATTTATGAAGTCCTCTGCCAGCCTCAATACAGCTCTGAAATCGAGTGGAGCAAGATCCATCTTTTTTGGAGCGATGAAAGAAGCGTTCTTCCCACAGATCCCGATAGCAACTACCGCATGGCCATGAAAGCCGGCTTTGAAAAAATGCTCTTACTCCCTGAACACATCCATCGAATGGAAGCTGAGACCGACATCGAAAAACACGCCCTTAACTACGAGAAAAAAATCTTAAAAATTTTAAACGGTCAATGCTTCGATCTCGTCATGCTTGGCATGGGAGAAGATGGCCACACCGCCTCTCTCTTCCCAGAAACAGAAGGCCTCAAAGCCCTTGAAAAATCCAGGGGCCGCCTCGTCATCGCCAATCACGTTCCTCAAAAAAACACCTGGCGCATGACGCTCACCTTTGATTGCATCAACGATGCAGCTCATACCGTTTTCTATGTCATGGGAAAATCCAAAGCCGAAATGATGGCCCGGGTCTTCACTGAAAAACCCGTTCTTCCCTGTCAAAAAGTCGGAACACCTGACAATCCTGCTCTTTGGATTGCCGACGAAGCCGCCGCTTCACTGATTCCTAACCAGTAATAGTATAGGTGCGGTACAATATTCAGCAAATTTCAGAGCGTTAATATTTAAAAGAGATCTGAATGAGATCCAGTATCGAAAAGGAACAGTTTATCCGCTGTTTTTTTATAAATTAAAAGCCAATCGGGCTCTATGTGAAGTTCCCAGTAGCCATCATAATTCCCTATCAATTTATGATTCCTATAGCGTGCTGGAACAATTTCATCTTTTTGCAACATCTGAATCAGTTTGAATATTTTGTTGGGATCTTTCCCACGTCTTTTTGCTAGTTTTAGACTTTTTTCAAACTGCTTTCCATAGACAATTTCTCTCATATTTTACATTTTGAGCTGCTTTTTGAGATCCTTCAAGTTTTTTGCCGTCTTTATGCCAATTCCATTTTCAAGATCTTCAATTGCTTTTCGTGTCTTGGCATTCGGAATGTTTTCACTATACAGCTTTTCTTCGACACATTCAATAATATATTCTTGCATGCTAATGCCCATAAGAGCTGAGACCACTTTTAAACGTCTATGCTCTGCGAACGGAAAGTCAACGGTTACCCTGGTTTTTTCTTTTCTCATATCTACTCCCTCGATACTTTTAATTGTAGCATTTGTCAGTATATCAGTATATATCACATTTACTGATATCAGTAAGAAAACACAACAACCTAACATTGAAATCGTTAAAAATGCCCCTCAGAAAATCGATGATTGTGACGCAAGTTCCAAGGGCAGTCACAAGAAATAGCGACAAAAAGGCGATTTTATGGGGCACACGAGTTTTGCAAGCTCATCTTTTAGGGTAAGCGGTATATAAAACGGAGATGACCAAAATCGCTGCGATCACTGCAAGAGACACAAGCAGTGGAATCGGGAAAAAGGACGAGATCAACATCTTGACACCGATAAAAAGAAGGATCGATCCTAGACCGACTTTCAGCCGGCTGAGCAACTTAAACCACGGCGCGAGTAAAAAGAATAGAGACCTCAATCCCAATACAGCAAAAACGTTAGAGGTATAAGCGATGAAAGAATCCCGCGTGACAGCAAAGACCGCTGGAATCGAATCTAACGCAAAGAGCACATCGGACGTCTCAATCATCACCAGCACCAAGCAGAGCGGTGTCAGATATTTTAAGCCACTTCGCTTCACAATAAATTTATCATCGACGTAGTCCGAGGTCACCCTAAAACGACCCCTGATCCATTTCAGCAGCCGATTTTCTTCTAAAGGAAGCTCTCCTTTTTTCTCGAACATCAGCTTAGCACCGGTAAATCCAACAATGGCTCCAAAGATATATGTCATCCAATAGAATCGATTCAGTAGAGCAACGCCTCCTAAAATAAGCCCCAACCGCAAAACAAATGCTCCAACTACTCCGATATAGAGCACTTTATGCTGCAGATTTTTAGGAACCTTAAAAAAAGAAAAAATCAGTAAAAAGACAAATAAGTTGTCAATGCTCAGTGATTTTTCCACCACATACGCCGTGAAAAATTCGATCCCCTTTTCTGCGCCCATCTGCAAATAAACATATCCGTTGAATAGCAATGCGATCATGACTCCTGCAAGACTCGAGATGAGCGCAGCTTTTTTCTTCATTTCTCTCTTGCGATAGAAGCCCAAATCTATCGCTAGAAGAATCAACACGACGATATGAAAACCAATCCACTGAAGCATATTTGTCACATATAGCGCGTTGGACCATTTTTGCAGAGAGCAGACCGCTCCCAACACAAAAAACATCTCAGACACATAAAATTTTATCTTGTGCTTAAATAAGTTTTAATACTAAAATTTCATTTCGAAAAGCAACGGATCTCATACAAAGGGATCAGGAAAAGTTTCTAAACACCCCTTGCACTGCAAGGAAAAATTAAAAAAAACAGGAGGCATTTATGTCAGGTCCAACTAATCCCACTTCAGTAACAACAACAGGAACAACAAATAGTCAACCACCAATCAATCCTTCAATTTCACCAACTACGTTCGAAAGAGTTTCAACAGGTCTAGGAGAAGTAAAAGACTATATAAGCCAGTGTGGACCAGTCAACAAAGTACGTAATAGCACAATTTGGAGCTATGTAACCTGGCCTTTCTCAGCACTTTGGGCTCGTATTTCAAAAGCTATTTGGGGATCTCCTTCTGTCGCCAAAGATATGGTTAAATTAACAGAATCAGGTTGGATATATGGAGAAACAACTTATGACATGCCCACAGAAGTAGCCCTTCGCAGTGGCAAATTGACATTCGCTAAAGGGATAGAAGACAAAGTGTTTACAGAAGAGGGTGCCAAAGAGAATGGCTGGATATTAGTGCAAATCCCAGGTAAAGCGTGGGGTAATTGGACAATGCTGCTAAAAGATGCTATTCAAGGTGGCTATATGACACGCGACAAAGCTATCTCAGACGGATATATTACCCAAGAGCAAGCAGATAAAGCTACTTGGATGCCAAAGGAAACTACAGTCTAATTTTCTTCATAAACCCGGCGTCTGTTCTAGATGCCGGGTTTTTCTATCGATTCTTACCTCTTGATCAGTTAAAATAGTTCCCTATGCTAGTTCTAGGAATTGAGACCACCTGCGATGAAACCGCCTGCTCTGTTGTCAGAGGAGGTAAAGAAATTCTTTCAAATGTCATCGCAACCCAAACAGATCTCCACTCCATCTACGGAGGAGTCTACCCAGAACTTGCCTGTCGCCGTCACTTCGAACTCATCATTCCCCTGGTTGACCAGGCCCTAAAAGAAGCCCATCTCTCCCCTGCCGACATCGATTTAATCAGCGTCGCCTACGGTCCTGGGCTGATCGGTGCACTGCTTCTGGGAGTCCATGCTGCCAAGTCACTTTCTCTTGCCTGGAACAAGCCTTTCATCGGCGTCAACCACGTTGAAGCTCACCTTTATGCAGCCTGGATGGGATGTGAAAACCCAGAATTTCCCGCGCTGGGAGTCGTCATTTCAGGAGGCCACACGTTTCTGGTAAAGATGGAGTCACTAGGCCAGTACGAAATGATCGGACAAACCGTCGATGATGCCATTGGCGAAGCGTTTGATAAAGTCGCGGTCATGCTCGATCTTCCCTATCCTGGCGGTCCCCAAATCGAAAAGCTTGCCCTTCAAGGCGACCCGAAGTTATTCCCTTTCAAATCGGGAGTTGTCAAAGGACGGCCTTGGGATTTTTCCTTCAGCGGCCTCAAGACTAATGTCCTCTACACAGTGAAGGGCCAGAACTGCGACAAAAAAGCCCCTAGTCAGATCAAAGAAGAGGATAAACCCCATATTGCCGCTTCTTTTCAAGAAGCTGCTTTAAAAGATATCTCCTCTAAAGCCTTGGCTGCTGCTGAGCAGTTTGGCTGCAAAATGATTTTTTTAGGCGGCGGTGTGACCCATAACCAAAGACTTAGAGAGCTGTTTCAAGCTTCAAAAATTCCTGTCCATTGGCCCTTACCAGGCCTTTCTTTAGACAACGCGGCGATGATCGCCGGCCTGGGGTACCATCTTTTTATCCAAAGCGATTGCCAGGGAGACTCCCTAGACTTGGAGCCTAAACCCCGAATTCCCATTGTGTAAATGACAAGAGTTGTATAGAATAGTCTCATTTATTTGAGGTATAGCTATGGCAAAATCTGGACGTGAGATCATCAAACTGAAAAGCACAGAAAGTCCTGAAGTTTATTGGACAAAGAGAAACAAGAAAACCAAGACCGAGCGTTTGGAGCTCAAAAAATACGACAAGCGTCTCAAGAGACACGTCGTATTCAAAGAAGCCAAGTAATGTTTGAAGTTTCGATTCTCCGGAAGTATTTAATACCCCGGAAAAAACAGCTCTCCATGACGCTGATCGCCTTGATGTCGGTCGGCGTTATTTCTTTAGTGGTCTGGCTGATTGTTCTGTTCCTTTCTGTCACAGAAGGAATCGAAAAGACGTGGCTGCATAAGCTCACCTCTTTAAATGCTCCCCTGCGTCTAACACCGACTCAAAATTACTACTCTTCGTACTATTACTTAGCTGATTCGATCAGTAGCAGCTCGCACTATACCGCACGCAGCCTCCATGAAAAACTGTTAGGGCCTACCGATCCTCATCATCATGAGATCGATGAAGCTGTACCCTCCTACTGGCCTTTAGTCGAAAAAAATTCGGATAGTAGCTTACGCGATCCGATTAAAATCGCAGCTTCGATCCTTTCTGACCTTAATCTCACTTACCAAGATTTTGAAATGAGCGGAGGCATGCTCAAGCTGCAGTTAGTACGCCCATCTGCAGGCGGAGGAGAAACCCATTCATTTCTGACTCAAGCTTCCTATTTTGCTTCATTTGCCGACCAAAGCCCCTATATGAAGGAACTCATCTCTCCTCCTTCCATGAAAGACCTCAACCATCTTTTTTTCCTCTGCCACTATACTGGGGCCCAAGAGCTCAGCTTCAATCCCTCCTCATTTAAGACAAAAGCTGAAAATCTTCTTGCTCAAGTCGACATCAAAACTCTCAAAACAAACGGCATCTGGCGCGTTCCTCTAAACCTGCTCCCTGAAAATACACCCATCTCAGCTGGAGCTAAACTCAGTGGCAAAGACATTGTTAGATTCAACTTGGAAGGTTCAGAAGGAGTCCTGAAACGAGTCGGCCACGATCTCTTTTGGAACGGAAAAGCCGTCTACTCAACGCTTCCGATCTATTCCGAAAAAGAGATCTCCTTTGAGGCCAAGCTCGTTAAAAACTCGCTTGTAACTGCAGAGCGGCTAAGTGATCTCAGGTTCCAAGTTCAAGGCACTGCCAATAATATCCCGCTCAAGGGTGAAATTGCCTGGCAAGGTGTTGAGATCGCAGACGCAGACGTCCAAACGCATTTTTCTCAGCAACCGAATACCGCGCCATTTTGGGTCCACGGCATCGGACAAAAATTAGTCCTGCCGACTTTTTCTTCGCAAGAAAAAGGAATCATGCTTTCGAAACAATTCCATGACAACGGCGTGCGGATAGGCGATCGAGGTTATTTGGCATATCCTGCAGCCACTGCAGGTGCGCTCCAAGAGCAAAGACTCTCCGTCTTTGTTGCAGGATTTTACGACCCTGGCGTTCTTACGATCGGCAGTAAATGCATCTTAGTTCCTGCCAATGTCGTCCACTTGATCAATACGACTGCCCAAGTCGAACACTTTGATAAAACCTCGCGTGAGGGATTTGCTGTTTGGATGAAGGACATCAAAGAGGCGCCAGAGATCGCCAAAAAACTCCAAGAGCGTCTTAAAAGCGCTGGAATCGATCACTACTGGAAAGTCACCACATACAAAGACTACGATTTTGCTAAAGACCTTTTGCAGCAATTCCAAAGCGACAGATACCTCTTTACCTTGATCGGTCTAGTGATCTTGCTGGTTGCCTGTTCCAATATCATCTCTTTCCTTGTCATTTTGGTTAACGACAAAAAGCAAGAGATCGGCATTTTACAAGCTCTTGGAGCTTCCAGAAAAAGCATCGCGCTGATCTTTGGAGGGCTTGGAGCAGCGCTTGGCATCCTCAGTAGCGTTGTCGGGGTCGGTGCTGCATTACTCACTCTGAAAAACCTCGATAAGCTGGTTCAGTTCTTAAGCTTCTTGCAAGGGCACGATGCATTTAATGCAGTGTTCTTTGGTTCATCGCTGCCTCAAACCTTAAGTTTTCAAGCGCTCCTTTTCGTCTTAGTGATCACGCCGATTCTCTCGCTGATTGCAGGACTCATCCCTGCATGGAAAGCCTGTAGATTAAGCCCGTCTGCCATCTTGAGGTCCGAATGATTCTCAAGGCCAAGAATATCTCTAAAAGTTTTAAGAGCCCGATTGAAACAACCATCTTGAAAAAGATCTCTCTTGAGATCCAAGCGGGTGAAACAGCCGCTATCATGGGAAAATCGGGAGAAGGCAAAACAACCCTGCTCCATATCTTAGGAACTCTTGAGCCTGCAACAGAAGGCACATTAGAAATTTGCGGACAAGCAGTCACTTCCTCCAACTGGAATTACCTGAGAAACCAAAAGATCGGTTTTATCTTCCAAGCCTACAACCTTCTTGAAGACTATACCGTGCTAGAAAACGTCCTGATGCCGGCAAAGATCTCCCATCAAGATAAACTGGAGCGCGCTTTAGAACTGCTCCAAGAAGTCGGTCTTGAGCATCGTGCAGACTTCCCTGCTAAATTGCTCTCTGGCGGAGAAAAACAGCGCGCTGCCATTGCTCGCGCATTCCTAAATGATCCCGCTTTAATTTTAGCTGATGAGCCGTCCGGCAATCTCGATCATGCCAATTCA
>Ga0206825_1086_pt1 | contig 18964 bp, 20 predicted proteins | sample Alteio_BWOrgCont_79_FD_152875 | JGI IMG/M metagenome (GOLD analysis project Ga0206825, IMG submission 152875) | Enriched cells from forest soil in Barre Woods Harvard Forest LTER site, Petersham, Massachusetts, United States -... | ecosystem: Environmental > Terrestrial > Soil > Temperate forest >...
GCGCCTTCTCAAGATCTTTGAAGAACGACTTAACGAAGAATAATCTTGATTTTTCTCCCATCTACTCTTATATCTGGAGCTATGGAACTACCTGCAAACTTTGAAAGCCCGCCTGGAGAAGAACCCCACCGAGCTTTTCGCAATACCTGCATTGAATTTAGAAAAATGCTCAAAGCTTCAAAAAACATTCCTGAACTCAACCAACAAATGGAAAAGTTCATTGGTGAGAGCAAACAGCTACATTGGCATTCCAAAAACACAGCTGTTTATCACAAAGATGAAGGTAAAAAGCTCACTGACAAAGTCTTAACAGAATTTAAAAGATATATGACAGATCTAGAACCGTACTTAAATCGGGCCGATCCCGCTCCGCTCATCGAGGCAATCAAAATGGTAGAGCAGCTTATCGATAGCTATAAGGTGACTTAGAATCCGAGCATTGATCTTGGGGCGATTCAAATTTCTTAACCATCTCGAATGACTCTATTCAAGAAATCACCAAAGTTCACGATATTGGAGATAAATTCATCCTGCTCAAGGCCTTCGCTGACACCATTGACGTGAATCAGAACATGTCTAATGGAAAATCCTTTGGGCCTTTTCAGACGCCTAGATTTTTCTTTTATTTCTTTTAGAACAATATAAGGCACTTCTCTATCAGAAAATTTTATTTCGCATATATAAAGAACCCGATGCTTGGTTTGAATCAAATAGTCTATTTGGCAACACTCCTGTCTAGCACCGGATTTTTGAAAATAAGGGCCAGACCAAACGACCTCATCTGGTGTAAGCTCTAAGGCGCTTAGTAGAGAATCTACGTTGTTACATACTAAATTTTCAAACTGAAGACCCATCATCGATTTCCAGCCTTTCGGTAAGGTACTTATCCTGCCTGCCAAAATTCGATTTTTGGAGGGTTCAATATATTTCAAATAAAACCGCACATAATTGTCACAAACCCGGAAATGTGAAAGGCGTTCTTCCCGCTCTTTACCTATATTCCAACTTCCATCTTTAGCAAGAAAACCAGCTTCTACTAAGTCATCTAAATATTCGCTAATTTTTCCACTCTTTACTCGGCCTATACTCTCTGCGATTTCAGTCAAAGTGGACTTCCCGTTTGCAACCTGACGAACCAGTTCTTTATAGATCCGATTTTTTTTTGCGAACAAGTCAGAAAATATTTGATCAAACTCGCTAAAAAGAATGCCGGTTGGTTGATAACAGAGATGTAAAATATTCTGTTCCGCGGAAAGATCTGTTCGAACCTCTTCCAGATAACGCGGTATACCCCCGGTTATTGCGAGAATTTTAAATTTTTCATAGGAATCAATTTTATTTTTTATGCCTCCCCAAAACTCATTACATAGATATAATGGCAGCTCTTTGAGTTGGAGCTGAAAAGATAATCGACCTACAAAACCGGTGCTGCTCAGAATGTTTTTTTCAATCCAGGCCGAATTTGATCCTGAAATCACAAGAATAAGTTGTGAATTCTTCTTGAAGTGAGTATCCCAAATTGTCTTGAGTTTAGGTAGGAAAGTCGGATCCAACGAACCCATCCAGGTAATTTCATCAAGAATGATCAGAACGCTTCCTTTAGTACAATGGAGTGCGAGATCAGTTAAGAGGTCCCCCCAATCATCTAACCCTTTAATAGGAATTTTGAGTCTTTTCATCTGGCGAGCAAACTCATCACGCTGATCTTTAGCAGTCACGCCTTTTTCAGGAGGAACACCAGTTAACATATAGTGCTTTGTGAATGCTTTGGCAAATTCTTCCGCTAGCCTACTTTTGCCAATTCTCCGCCGTCCTCTAATGACAACAAGACTAGAAACTTTCTTTTTTAAAAGCCCTTTCAGCCCATTAAGCTCTTGCTTTCGACCAATAAACCGTGTCATATCACCCTCCAAAGCTAAAAAAAATATTTAAGCAAAAGCATATAACAAAGACACCAAATATGCAAATGCAGATTTAGTGCCCATTAGAAAAATCTTAGCCTTTTTGAAAGTATGAGGGCAATTCCTTTAACAGGAGAAACGATCTTTTGCCCAGGGCACTAAATATGCAAATTCAGAGTTGGTGTAGATTTAAAGAAAAACACAGGCAGAACGAGCTTGTTAAGCCAATCTTTATTCTTCTAATTTTGAAAAAGAGCATTAACAGTCAGCTTCTTCGGATACCAGCTCAGGTGTAGAAAAGTCTGTCTCATGCCAAGGATACTCCATAATCAAAGTACGGATTTCGTCTAAAGATCTCGACTTATTTAACGATTCTCTCAGGCGGCGGGTTCCTTGACCTTTTTTTAGATACCAACAGCCGATCCGTCTTAAATCCATTGCGGCTTTACGTGGAGCGTGATAGAGGCTGACGAATTCGAGATGCTGTAAAAGAGCATCTCGGTAATCGAGCGCTGTCCGCGATGTTAAAGGAATACCGGAAAGATAATGATAGACATCTTCAACGATCCAAGGCATTCCAAAAGTCCCTCGGGATAAAAGAACCGCATCGCATCCTGTCTGCAAAAACATTTTTTCGACGCTCGGAGCATCAAAAAGATCACCATTTCCTATCACTAAGATATTTTTAGCCGCTTGTTTGCACTCCCGGATCCACTGCCAGTTAGCTTTTCCTTTATAGCCTTGCTCGCGCGTTCTACCATGAATGCAGATCGCTTTAGCTCCTGCTTTTTCAGCAATTTGGACAATTTCCGGGCCGACTAAAGACTCTTCATCCCAACCTGCTCGGATCTTGATCGTCACAGGAACTTTGACAGCTGCAATGATATTGGAGAGGACATCTCCCATCAAATTCAAATTTTTCAGCATCCCAGAACCACTGCCATCTTTGGTGACTTTATCAACAGGGCATCCGCAATTGAGATCGATCACATCAAACCCTAAATCTTCTAAAATTTTTGCGGATTTACCGGCGAGCTGGGGTTTGCTTCCACACAGCTGAGCCCCGATCGGATGCATCGACGTTTCATAATCTAAAAGACGGTAAGTATTCGGATCATGACGGACTAAAGCGTCCATCTTCACCATTTCGCAGTAGACAAGACCGGGCTGAAATTTTGTTGTCATCCGTCGGAACGGAAGATCGGAACAACCAGCCAGCGGTGCACAAAAAATATTGGAAGGAAGCTCGAGATTGCCGAGTTTAAATGGTTTTTTTAACATTATCTGAGTAAACGACTAAAAAAGTTTCCCAGCATGAAAACACAGCTTTCCATCGCTTTCAGTGCAAGAAACGCTAGCATTGGACTTAAGTCGAGTCTTCCCCCAATTGGAGGAATAATGCGGCGGAATACATTGAGAAACGGATCGGTTAAGCGCGCTATGAATCGAAGCCAAGGCTGACCATAGAAAGCAGGGAACCACGAGGCGATCAGCCTGACCGCGATTAAGATGGTATAACCAAAAAAAAGATAGTGAATGAAGTATAGCATAGGAAAATAATACCATAGATGGGATAAAATCCCAACCCATGCGTGCTATCGGATTATTTTTAGAAGGAAAAAGAGTCAAAATTGCGATCGTTTCTAAGGTCAAAAATCAGTTGACGTTAGAAAGGATCGGAGAATTTGACGACATTCCTTATGAGCTAATTCAAGAAAAAAATTTACATCTTGTCACAGCTCTTCCTTCAGAAGATGTTATCCGAAGGGAAGTTACGCTTAAACTCACCAGGCACTCTGCTGTCTTAAAGGCCCTTCCTTTTCAGTTAGAAAGCTGCCTGCCTTTTTCATTAGAAGAGACGCTTGTCCACCCCTTTTTCTATCCTTCCAAAGAGAAAACAGACATCGTGATTTTTGCCACCACTCGTCTGGCTTTAAAAAAACATCTAATACATTTGCAAGAAAAGAAGGTCGACCCTGATCAAGTTTCTTCCGTTCCGATAGCCCTTGCCCACTTTGCAAGGTTGCTGTTTTCTGACCATTCGATCAGCTGGGTGCATCAAAGTACAGCCTTAGCAATCGAAGGAGAAAAAATCGTTTTTTCTCAATGTTTAGAAGACAAAGGCCGCCTAGAATCCTATCTTAAGAGTAAATACGGCCACCATTTTTCTATTCCATCCGAGCTCCCAACATTTCAAAAATACTCCTCTGACCAGCTGATGGCTTTTGCTGTCCCGATCGGCCTTGCTTTAGATGGACTGCATGAAAATCCCTGCCAATTTCGGCAAAACGATTTCACTTCTTCAAAAAAATTGAAAAGAGACCGTTTCTTTAAAATAGGAACTTGGGCTTCATGTCTGGGAGTCACACTCCTGACTCTCACTGCTGGCCAGTGGATGCTCCATCGGAAAGAAGCAGCTCTGAAAAAGAGGATTGCCTCTCATTTTTCAGCATCAGGATCTTTAGAAGAACAACTCCTTGCGTGGCAAAAAAAACTTCATCAAGAAGGGCAGGAATTTCCTTTGATCCCAGACGTTCCCTCCGTTCGAGATGTGATGGCCTGGCTTGGATCTCTTCAAGAACCCATTGAAGTTGTCCATTTCCACTACGGCTTGGACCAATATCCCAAAGCCGGAGATAAGACAGGAGATAAGGCGCAGCCTTATCAAGTGAAGGTTGAATTAGAATTTAAAGCAGAGAGCCCATCTGTTGCGCATCGGTTTCAAGAAGTTCTGGAAAAAGCCCCAACACTTATCGATAAAAAACAAAAGGTTACATGGACCGCAAATCAAGACTGTTACAAACTTATCTTCGTCTTGCGCAAGACTTAAAAAAAAGCAATCCTCTGCTTGTACTTGCGCTGGGAATGGTCCCGCTATGCCTCGTGATTTTCCACCTGGAACAAAAAAGCATACAGATTCAAGCTTGGACAAAAAAAATTTCAGATTTGGAAGAAAAGGCGACCTTATCAGAAAACTCCAAAGCTACGCGCGATACCGTTTGGCAGTCGGCTAAGCAGAGCAATCCACACTATCTTTCTGAGGTCGTGGAAACACTTCCGCTCTTAACACCAGAGCTCAGCCGTGTTCAAGCCCTTGCAAGACAATATCCCAGCAACTCCGCGCTTCAAGAAAGGCTTTCCTTTTTGCAAGGAGAGAAAAACAAGATCCGTTTCATACAACAAGCTCAGCGCTCTGGCAGCTTCTTTCAAGAGACAGAATACAAAATGCAAAATACCGTCCAAATGAACGAAGATGATCTTAAAAAATTTCTGGCTGCCGTTGAAACCGATTCGAAAGACCGTCCGCTTCTGATCATCAAAGAATTCGAATTGAAAAAACTCAAAGAAAAAGCCGATGAAACCGTCTATAATGTCCAAGCAGAGTTAATCAAGAGATCTTCATGAAAAAAATTTTAGTTCTCCTTCTAATCCTCACGGGTTGCGTCTCTAAAGCAGCGCAAAATTCCAATGATCTCGTCACTATTCAAACCTTAGACCGGAATGGTTTTTCAGAAACCGTCAGCGCCAAAGAGCGGCTTGGCAAATATGAAAACACCGATTTCTTGACCCCTCAGCCTTATCAAAAGGTCGTTAGGGTCTATGGTAAATCCAGCCAAGGTAAAACCAGCTCTAAAGTCACGACTTACCATTCTAACGGACAACCTTGGCAGTATCTTGAAGTCGAAAATGGCAGGGCCCATGGAAAATTCCTCGAGTGGCACCCAAACGGCCAGATCAAAGTAGAAGCCTATGTCATCGAAGGGACTCCTGACTTAAGCGAAGTCGCCCAGCTAACCTGGTTCTTTGAAGGAGTCTGCCTGGTTTACGATGAACAAGCTCGCCTAGCAGCTAAAATCTTATATGAAAAAGGGCTTCTCGAAGGTCTCTCTCTCTATTACCACCCGAATGGGGCTTTATCTAAAGAGATCCCCTACCATAAGGACGGCATCGATGGACTCGTGCAAATCTTTGATGTCCAGGGCATTTGTATTGAAAAAATCAATTACACCAAAGGTGTTAAAGACGGCTCTGCTATCGCTCATTGGACTCCATCAGAGCTCAAATACACCGAAGAGTGGGAAAAAGGGCTGCTACTTTCTGCCACCTACTTCAATGCTGATGGAAAAGAAATCTCCCGCGTAGAAAACTCCGCAGGGTTCCAAGCTATATTCGAGAATCAAACACTCTCTGCGCTAGTCGAATACCAAAAAGGAGTTATCGAAGGGCAGGTGAAGAACTTTAACCCCAAAGGACAGCTCGTTTCGCTCTATCACATTAAAGATGACATGAAAGATGGTGAAGAATGGGAATACTATCCGTCTAATGACAAGAGTCCATCTCCTAAACTTTGCCTTCAATGGAAAGAAGACACCCTTCAAGGTACCGTCAAAACTTGGTATGAAAACAACGTTTTAGAAAGCCAGCGTGAGATGCACGACAATAAAAAGCACGGCCCTTCGTATGCCTGGTTTAAAGAAGGCAGCCTCATGCTCATGGAAGAGTATGAAAACGATCTTTTAACCAAAGGATCTTACTTCAAAAAAGACAGCAAAAGACCGATCTCAAAAATAGAAAACGGCAAAGGAATCGCAACACTTTCAGATAAAGACGGAAGATTTATTAAAAAGATCGTCTACGAAAAAGGCGCTCCTCAACAGGAATCACTGTAGAAATCCTTCCGGAGGACCAGCCGATTGCTCAGTCTGCTTCTGGATATTTTGCTGAGGTGTGGGTTGAGGTGCAGGTTTCTGTGGATACGGCTTTTTTTGAGGCTTTTGGCAAGAACGGAGTCCGTCTCCACCATTTGCTGTGCAGGTAGCCCCCGAAGGAACATCTGTCCAAATTGAGTAGGGAGAATCTGTGCTCCCATTATTACAAAACCAAATCACTGTATACGGCGTCTGAGAAGAATTATAATATTGGATATTACCGGTCGTGCCAGAAAACGTGTTCCATGCCATCGACTGCTGGGGATTGATTTCCAAAGCTCCAAGATCGGTTCCATCCGCCGCTCGGATATGCACTGTCAATTTATACGTGCTATCGTTAACCAGCGTCAGTCCGGCAAAAGCCGTAGAGCAAAACAGTAACAAAGCCCCAAGCCTAAATAATATTTTCATTTCTCTATTGATCTACATATGCCCATTTGAAGTCAACACTTCCCAAGCTCGAAAGGACAACTCCTTTGACTTTAGGATTGGAAACATACAACATCGTATAGTGAAAAAGCGGAATGATCGGCATTTCATTCATAAGAATGTTTTCGCACTCTTGAAAAAGCTGTGTTCTTTTGTCCGCTTCAACAGTTTCTGCAGCACGATCTAAGAGTTCCCGGTATTGGGTGTTTTCCCAAGACGTGTTATTTGATCCGCCGACTTTAAACTTAAAAATCTCCAGAAAGTTCATCCCATCATTGTAGTCCGCTGTCCAGTTCCCAGAGGCAAGTTGGAAGTTTTTCTTAGAAAGGCGGTCGAAGAAAGTTTTTCTTTCAACCGCTTGGAGCTCGACATTCACATGGAGAGCTTTTCTCCATTGCTGCTGAACAGCTTGTGCAATCAAATGGTTCCTCTCGCCCGTCACATACATCAGTGAGATGGAAGGGAGTTCTTCTCGCGTCATTCCCAAAGCTTCCAAAGCTTGATCAAAATCTTGCTGAGCTTGTGCTACATCGCCGTCAGCAAAATATCCATCTTCCTGACCTCTAAGCGAGGGAGGAAGAAGACCTGTTGCAGGAAGCTGTCCTCCTTGTGTCACATGCTCAACGATCTCTGATCGTTTGATCGCTTCAGCAAACGCTTTCCGGATTAAGGGATGCTCAAACAGCTCCGACTCGACATTGGTTCTGAAAAAGTAAGTCGCAAGAAACGGCCTCGCATGGAGATTTCCGCTCTTTTTCAATCCAGCTAAAGCACCAACAGGTAGCGTTGAAAGAGGAGATCCTGCCCAATCGAGCTCTCCTTTTTCAAACATCTTGAGTTCTGTATCTTCCTGAACCATCATCAAGTTGATTTCTTTTAATTTCACGTTAGCCGCATCCCAATACGTCGGATTTTTAACAACGCGCAAAAGATCGTTATGTCTCCAGTCTTTCAGCAAAAAGGGACCATTCCCAACAATCTTTTTAATATCGGTATTTTCTTTTGCTGGGAAAGGAAAGTAGATCGGGAGAGCCGCCACTTCTAAAAAATATGGAGTCGGGTTTTGCAGCTCGACTTGGAGAGTTTTTTCATTCAATGCTTTCACACCTACTTGATCAAGAGAGACTTTTCCCTCTTTGGCAGCCTTGGCATTTTTAATCACATATAACTGAAATGCCTGATCAGCTGGGAAATGAGGCTCTAGAGCTTTTGTCCACGCATAAACAAAATCGCCCGCTGTTACAGGATCGCCGTTTGACCATTTAGCAGCCCGAAGCGTAAACGTATAAGTTTTTCCGTCATCAGACACATCTACTTTTTCAGCTAAAGCAAGCTCGGCTTTATCATCTTGATTGACCCTAGTGAGTCCTTCAAAGAACATACGAGCTAGCGTCATTGCTTGAAGATCCCGGGCTTTACGAGGATCGAGCGTGGTCGGCTCCGCCCCCAGATTCACTCTCACGACATTGTCGTTCTTCGCTGTACATCCAACCAATAAAGCAAGTAACGCAAATACTTGGAAAAATCTATTCAGTGTTTTCATAAGAAATTCCTCTTTTGAGTGAAACTTTAGGAAGACAAGTCGTAAATGTCAATCACCAACCATTTTCGTTGACTTAAAAAATATACCAATCTTAAAATCTTTCCGTTTTTCTTAACTTTCAACCCTGGATTAACTATGTCAATCACTGCTGTTACAGATCTAGACATCGCTGTTACCGATTTTTTCCAAAATGGAACTCCGATCACCATTGAAACAAAAGATTTAACCCTGCGCTCTGTCCAAGAAACCGATCTTGACTTCATGCAAAACTTGTACACAGACCCAGTCACAATGAGGTTGTTCACCGATAACGAGAAACGGTTTGAAAATGACGGCCCAGAAGCTTGGAAAGAAGCGCAAATGAAAGCTGCCAAGAGCCGCGTAGACACTTATGTAAAACGCTGGACTGTCGACAGAATTCCTTTCAATGGATTCCTGATCAGCACAAAAATTGATCCTCGCCCCATTGGATATATTGTCGCAGGGTTTGGAGATAATCCAGGTCAATTGGAAACAGCTTTTGTGATTACAGACAAAGAACAGAATAAAGGCTATGGATCGCAAGCTGTCCATACAATCGTTCAGCGGTATATCCCTTCTTTGATCGAGAATTACTATAGACTTAATGGCAAGCCTTTGGAAGCCGACGGAGCTCCTGTGACTGAAATGGTCGCAACTGCCCGCTTAGACAACACCCCTTCCATCTGCGTCCAGGAAAAAGCAGGCATGGTCAAAACGGGTGAAAATCCAAATAAATGGGGACAAGTACGTGGAATTTATACCATTAACTACGTAAATCCTCCTGTAAAAGTCTAACCATCTCTTATGGTAGTCTCCCTTCGAGGAGACTACCGTTTTATCCGTTTCTCCACTATAGTCGAGATTATGCCTTATATCGCTAGAATCCCTACTCCTATTTTCAACACCCCCGATATCCCTTTCAATTATCTTCCCCTGAAAAAAGATAACCAAGGCCGGTTGATGGAGATGGAGACGATTGCTTTTCCAGGTACAAAATTTAAACTCTTAAGCAAAATCTCTGACAACATCTTCCAAGTGCAAACGGCAGAATACCCCTCCACAGCTGCGCTCTACGTCGACAGCCGATTTTTACAGAAAGCTTCGGAAAATACTCCTGAAAGAGTCAAAAAACTCCCGCCTATTGATAAAATATTGAGCTGGATTGAAGAGCGCGCAGGGCTCCGCTATTTCTGGGGCGGAAATTGGGATACCGGCATCCCTGAAATCCTAGAGTTTTACCCTTTTCTTAAAGATGCCTCTTTAGAAGATCGGGATGATGCGGTCTGCCGAGGGCTCGACTGTTCGGGACTCTTGTATCAAGCTACCGATGGATATATTCCCCGTAACACTTCTGATCTGATTCATTTTGGAATAGAAGTTCCCATCGAAGACATCAAACCTCTTGATCTTCTGACATGGGATGGACACGTGATCATCGTCAAATCTCCAGCAACTCTCATCGAAAGCCGTGTCGGAAATGGCGTTGTGATCTCTTCTTTTGAAAAGCGGTATCCAGAGGTTCTGGACCTACTCAAAACCAAGAACAAACAGCTTTATATCCGAAGGTGGCATCCTGAGATGTCAAACCGCTTTACAGAGCTCTAGCGCTCCTAATAAAGGAAGGATTTCATTCAAAACGACATGGACGGGGATTTTCTCCAGTAGTTCCTGAAACCGTCCTTTATCTGTGAAAGCTTTCATAAACTCGCCCTGTTTTAGAATAGACAAAATTTTTGGAGCAATTCCACCGGCTAGATAAATTCCGCCAGTCGATAAAAATTGCAAGGCGGTATTGCCGGCTGCTGCTCCATATAGGGAGGCAAACCCCTGGAGTGCTTCTTGGCAGATTTTCGACCGACCTGACAGCCCTTGTTCAATCACTTGCTTGGGAATATCATCTCCGATTAACCCTTCATGCTTGCCTCTTTCCACTAAAAACCAATAGAGATGTTCGATTCCGGGACCAGAAACCACGCGCTCTAAGGAGACGTGTCCGTACTTTTTGTGGAGGTAATCCCAGAGCTCCTTTTCAATAGGAGAGCGTGGAGCAAAGTCAGCATGGCCTCCTTCTGAAGCTAAAGGACGGTGATTTTTTCCATCCCAAAAAAGACCTCCCATTCCAAGACCGGTTCCTGCTGCAATGATCGCTTGATTGCCAGAGACTTTAACGCCTTCATTGAGAGTCACAATGTCTACAGGTTTTAAATGTTTAAGGCCGTATCCCGCAGCAAAAAGATCGTTGATGAGATGGACTTTTGAAACCGGGTATTCTTTTTCGATTTGATCTGCATCGATCTCCCAATGGAGATTGGTCATCTGACATTTTCTGTTGCGGATCGGACCAGCCAGCGCAAGACAACTTTTATCGGCCGGACGATCGACAAATTTTTTCAAGATTTCGTCAAAACTCTTGTAGTGGCGGCTGGGAAATTTTTCTTCTTTGACCACGTGGTCGTTGTCATAGTAAGCCAAATGTACCTTGGTGCCACCAATATCTCCAATCAAATACATATATTTTAGTTCTTGACGATAAGCTATTTCCTCGTCAATCTAATTGTAAAAGGAGCCCTACATATGGCGCATCACGATATTGGTAAAAAGAAAGCATTAGAAGCTGCGATCGATCTGATCGAAAAACAATTTGGCGAAGGATCGGTGATGTCTCTTGGTCAACACTCATTGACAAGAGAATTCAGTGTTATCCCTACAGGAGCTGTTGCTCTTGACATCGCACTGGGAATCGGTGGCGTTCCCCGCGGAAGAATTATCGAAATTTACGGGCCAGAGTCGTCTGGTAAATCGACACTGGCTACACATATTGTTGCTAACGCGCAAAAAGCTGGCGGACTTGCAGCCTATATTGATGCTGAACATGCATTAGATCCAGGCTATGCTGCAAAGATTGGCGTTAACATCGATGAACTGATGATCTCTCAGCCAAGCTCTGGTGAAGAAGCACTCAACATCGCAGAAATGCTCGCGCGTTCTAATGCGGTTGATGTCATCGTGATCGACTCTGTTGCTGCACTTGTTCCAAAAAATGAGCTCGAAGGCGAGATTGGCGACCAATTCATGGGACTTCAAGCACGTATGATGTCACAAGCTCTTCGAAAGCTGACGTCCACACTTTCCAAAAGCAATACCTGCTGTATTTTCATCAACCAGCTCCGAGAAAAAATCGGCGTGATGTTTGGAAATCCTGAAACAACAACAGGCGGTAAAGCCTTGAAATTCTATGCTTCGATACGGATGGATATCCGCCGAACTGGAAGTATCAAAGGTGCTGACAACCAAGAGATCGGCAACCGTGTTAAAGTTAAAGTTGTGAAAAATAAACTCGCTCCTCCGTTCCAAGTTGCAGAGTTTGACATCATCTTCAATGAAGGAATTTCACGCCTTGGCTCCATTATTGACCTCGGCTCTGATCTCGGTGTCATCGAGAAAAAAGGCGCTTGGTTCAGCTACAATGGAAACCGTTTAGGCCAAGGAAAAGAAGCCGTCCGTGACGAGCTTAAGAAAAATCCAAAAATGGCTGATGAAATTGAAAAAGGAATCTCCGTCGCTGCAGCGAAAAAAGTGCCTGGTGCCCGTGTAGAAGAAGCTGCTCTTGCAGAAACTGCTGACGTATAATCATAATGCCCGGCTTATTAAAGCCGGGCTTTCTTTTAGAGAGTTTCGAAATTACGAACAGCCTGCTGCTCTAGCATATCGGACATTTTCTTAAAGGACGGTGTGTCGAGTCCCAATTCCATTAAAGAGATCTTAAAAAGTTTAAGCTCTTCATCAAAGACTGCATACGCACGCTCTTTACCGATGTGTTTGGCTAAGTTGATTTCGCGTTGGTTCTTCTCATCTTGAGCTAAATCACCCAAGTCATCGGCAATTTGAAATGCCATGCCAAAGTGATAGGCGCTTTTTTTGACTTGTTCAATACGGAAAGGATCTCCGCCGCCAAAAAGCCACCCGAAAACAAAGGAGACTTCAAAGAGTGTGACGGTTTTTTGATAAATCACCTGACGCAGTGTTTCTAAAGTTAAGTTCGGAGGGAAAATATCGTAGAATTGTCCACCGGTAGCTCCTGAGATTCCCGCACAGCGTGTCGCATTTTCTAAAGCTAGCATGCCTGCTGCATCGGCTGTTTCTCTAAATGTTGATTCTTTCATCTTTGCCGTATTCGTATGAATCTTTTCAAAAGCTGCGCAGATGAGCGCATAGCTTGAAAGAAGCGCGATCGATTCTCCGTAGATCTTATGGAGTGTCGGCTGGCTTCTCCTCTCCTCTTCGTTATCCATACAAGGGAGATCATCAACGATCAGAGAAGCTGTGTGGAAAAATTCCACTGATAGAGCCGCGTCCAAGACGTTCAAGTTGTTACCCAAGGCTTCGGCTACCAAGAGCACTAATAATGGACGGAAACGCTTCCCACCGCTTTTTAAAGCATACTCGCAAGCGTCTCTTAGCTTTGTTTTTTCTCCCAAACTGAGAATGCTCTTGGCAATTTCTTGTTCGATCTTATCGCGATGAGCATAGAAATTCGATGTCTTTTGCAATTCTGCTGTTGTCATATTGTCTCTTTGTAAATGGCTCTTGAAGGAACGATACCTTTGATATTGACGCACGGATAACAAAACGCTTTAGGACCGATCAAGGTTCCAGGGTTCGTGACAGCATTGCATCCGAGCTGAGCTCCATCCCCTATGATGGCACCCATTTTTTTCAATCCTGTCGAAATTTTCTGTCCCTGTAATAGAACGAAGACGTCTTTATGGTCTAAACGAAAGTTTGCGAGTTTTACTCCGGCGCCTAAGTTGACATCGTTTCCTAAAATCGAATCGCCCACGTAATTAAAATGAGCAGCATGAGCGCGATTGAGTAAAATCGAATGTTTGATTTCAGTCGAATGTCCGATGATGCAACTTTCTCCGGTGATGACATTGCCTCGAATGTAAGCTCCATGACGGATCTGATTGTTAGGTCCAATGATTGCAGGCCCTTCTATATAGGCTCCAGGCTCAATGACGGTTCCTTTGCCAATCGAGATTAATTCGGGGTTGATTAGATAGGCAGATGCTGGAACATCGACTTCGATTTTGCCTAGCTCCTGCTCTTCTAGATAAGCAGCAAGACGACAAAGAGCATCCCATACGAAGCTCGATCCTTCGAAAATCTCTCTATGGAGATACGCCTCTAAAGAAAAAAATTGGTTTGTAGAAAGTTCTTGCATGGTCACATACTACTTAAGTTGCTCTTTTTCCACATCATTCTCTTTAGTATTAGATTTAGATATCTATACTACTCATTACTCAGGTCCTGTGGATTTGTTGATAACACCCCTCTTTTAATAGGAGGAATAACCCGTTCATAACACGTGCTATAAAATGTTTTTTACTGTCGATTGTTTGCAGTTTTGTCAGAAAAAACAGTCTGTGAACAGTCAATCAACGTTCCAATTAATCGGATCTTTGCCGACTTTTTTAAGAAATTCATTGGCTTTTGAAAAATGTCGGCAGCCGAGAAATCGATCAGCAGAGTAGGGAGATGGGTGGGCAGACTGGAAGACGGCATGGCGAGTTCCCATGACCTTGTGGCATTTTTCTTGGGCCGATTTTCCCCAGAGTAAAAAAACAATCGGATCGGGCCTCCCAGCTAAGCTATCAATGACAGCATCGGTAAACCTCTCCCATCCTTTTCCATGGTGAGATTTCGGATCTCCAGCATTGACAGTCAGCGTTGCATTGAGAAGAAGCACGCCTTGCTTTGCCCACGAGATTAGGCATCCTGATGAAGGCCGCCTTATGCCAAGATCAGTTTCTAGCTCCTTATAGATATTCTTCAATGAAGGAGGGATGGCAACCCCTGGAAGAACGCTGAAAGAAAGGCCATGGGCCTGTCCAGGTCCATGGTAGGGGTCTTGGCCAACGATCACCACCTTTACCTTATCATAGGGTGTTTGGAGAAAGGCATTGAAAACCAGCGGTTCAGGGGGATAGATCGTTTTTCCTGCTTTTTTTTCACCTTCGAGGAACTTTTTCAACTCCTGAATATAAGGCTGGCTGATCTCGTTTTTGAGCTTTTCGTGCCAGCTTTTTTCTAATTTCATCATAATGGCCATCCTTGACAGAAACACCTAAAGGCCCTACGATTTTCCTCTACTGCGAGGCAAACCATGAAAGACTTGGCTGAAAATAATTTAATACGTTTTAAAAATATCTCTAAGAAAAAAGAGACAATGATAGCAAATTTCAAGGTTAAAGGCCTGCGAAATGGTGTGAATTTTACAGCTTCTATTTCGGTCGATCTTTCGGCCGCCGAGCTTCATCCGGGCGATGTTTTGGAGAAAATTATTGAAGACTGCGCCCGTCTTGGAGTCAATGAGTTCAAAAAGGCAGACTTTCAATTCGAAGGGCTGACCAGTATTTAGTTTCTATCTGGGTGTAGCGCAGACTGGCTAGCGCACTAGCATGGGGTGTTAGGGGTCGGAGGTTCAAATCCTCTCACCCAGATTTTTTTTGGTAATTCATCTGGAAAATTGTGTTATTTTTTGATTTTAGGAGATTTTTTCTCCCAAAATTGACAAATATATCATTTTTTGGGTAAAATTCGGCCATGATTGTAGAATTTTCAGTGAAAAATTTTAGGTCTTTTAAAGAGCTGTCAACGTTATCTCTTGAGGCAGAGTCACTTAAAACGGGAAAACGCAGCCTTTTGCACACCGCTCAGGGTAAGTTACTCCCTTCTGTGGGAATTTTTGGCCATAATGCGAGCGGGAAAAGCAATCTTGCCAAAGCTCTTGCCTACATGCAATGGGCCATGCTCAATTCGGATTATCTGAACCAACCTACTACTAAGTCTCCGCTTTTTCAGCCTTTTCTTTTAAATGTTGAGAGTTGTAAAGAGCCATCCTTTTTTCAAATTTTGCTCTGGGATTCGGAAGAAAAAACTGAATACCGATACGGATTTGAAATCAACGCAGACCATATTGTTAGCGAATGGCTTGAAACGACCACTAGAGTGAAAAAAAATCGGCGCCGTCGACAGATTTTCCTTAGAAAAGGCCAAGAATTTCTTAAATTAGATGAAAGCATTAAAGAAAGTGTAGGCCATTTAACTAGCAACGTCAGAGCTACGGCATTAGCTTTAACAGTTTTTGCTCAATTTGCTGATCCTATTTGCTCTAGGGTCATAAAGCTGATGAATCGTCCCAACTTCATGATTATTGACGGGAGAGCAGCAGATCCAACTGGATATGCTATGCAACAGTATTATGAAAAGCCTGAGTTAGCACTGAAAGTGCTTCAGCTATTAAAAAAACTAGACTTAGGCATCCAGGACCTTAAGGTGATAAGGGAACCTTTTACAGAGGTTCATCTCAACGCAGTACCCAATGAATTGAAACCCTTATTTAGTCAATCAAGTGATGTATTTAGAGCCGTTACTATTCACAAACTGCATGGGTCTTCTGGAAAAAATCATCGCGTTGAGTTTGATTTTAACAATCAAGAATCATTCGGAACGCGGCGCTTGTTTGCTCTTATGGTATTACTAGTTCAGATTTTAGATGTAGGTGGAGTTTTTGTTTTTGATGAACTTGGCTCTAGCATCCATCCCTTTATGAGCAGAGAAATTGTTGCATTGTTTCAGAATAAAGAAACAAATCCAAAAGATGCTCAGCTTATTTTTTGCTCCCATGAAACTTATTTGCTTTCAAATTTGGTGGGGTTACGTCAGGACCAAATTTGGTTTACAGAAAAAAATGCACAAGAAGAAACTGTTTTACGCTCTCTTCTCGATTATAACATGCGAAGCGATTCTGAATTTGAGAAAAACTACCGTCAAGGTCGCTTTGGTGCGGTTCCTGTGATTTGGTCCTAACAAAAGTCAACCGAAATGCCCAAGCGAAAACAAAAAATAGAGCCCTGGCAAGTTCGAGATAAGCGAAAGCGCAGCAAACAGATATTTTCACTTCGCAAGCGATATCTGATCTGCACAGAAGGCAAAACGGAAGCCGTTTATTTTGCCCACTATAAAAGTTCCACCGGACCAGTCGTCATTGCATTAGACATATCAGATCACAAGGTTAGTTTGGTAAAGAAAGCGATAGAGGAAAGGAATACTAGAATTCAGGCTGGTGAATTCAATGAGAAAATAGATGAGGTTTGGGTTGTACTCGATCGCGATGCTAACCCATCAAATAAACTAGATAAATCGCATTTTAACCAAGCCCTAACCATTGCGCGAAAAAATGATAAAGCAACTACTTTTCTGTAAATTCGATCTTTTTCTTCCTTTCTCCCTCGAGGTTATTCATTTTTTAAGTACCCACTTTTTAGGCAACTCATGTCTAAATATTGCCTTCCGGTCACCCATTCTTCATGGATCTCCTGCACTACTCCTGTTACCAAACGAAGAGCTGACTCTTTGTTCGGGAACAACACGGCTACTCTTGTTCGCCGCTTAATCTCTCGATTTACCCGTTCTATCCCATTCGAGGTTCGTATTTTCTTCCAGTGCTCTTTGGGAAACTGGTAAAATGTCAGGCTCTCATCAGCATTTTCCTCTAGCCATTTTGCAAATTCAGGAGCTCGTTTTTTATATTTCTCCAATGCTTGTCTTTTCATCTCTTGTGCCATTTCAAGCGTTGGGCTATTAAAAATCTCTCTCATCACCTCGGCTATTTCAGATTTCATTGATTTCTTCGGCGCATAGCTTTGGGCATTTTGGCAAAGATGGAAGAGACATCTTTGCCAAGGTACAGAAGGAAAAACAGCCATCCGAGCTTTTTTTAATCCTGCATGGTCATCGCTTATTACCAATCGCAGCCCTCTCATTCCTCGAGACTGAAGGCTTTGTAAAAATTCCCTCCAATGCACTTCAGCTTCTGAAAGGCTTGCCGAAACCCCAAGAATCTCTCTTTTTCCTTCAGGAGTAACTCCATAGGCTAATAGAATCGCCATATCGATAACTGATCCGTTGTACCGTACCTTCAAATAAATCGCATCAAGGATCAGATAGCAAATTTCCTCTATTGGCCGATTCCTAAATTGCTCGAACTGCTCATCGAGTTCTTGTGTCACCCTTGACACTTGAGTTGAGCTTACTTCATAGCCGCATAGTTTCTCGGTTATGTCCTGGACTCTTCTGGTCGAAACTCCTTGCAAATACATCTCAGCAATTGCCAGCTTCAGGGCTTTCTCAGATCGGGAGCCTTTTTCCAAGCTCTGAGGATAAAACCCAAGACCCCTTACTTGGGGAATTTCTAATGTTAAGGCTCCCATTCTTGTCTGAAGCCCTTTTGACTTATAGCCATTAGCATAACCCTTTCTTTCCTCTGTTCTCTCATGGGCTGCTGCTCCAAGGAAGTTTTCCCTCTCTATTTTCATCGCTGCATTGAGCAGCGACTCCAAGACAGACTTAAGTCCTTCGCTTCCTTGGCCGATTAATCCTTTAACGATTTCATCGACTAATATATCCTTTAGTTGGTCTGTGATCATATCATTCTCCTTTCCTTTCAGTGAACGAGTTTGAAAAGAAGAATTTTGATCTCAGACCTTTTTTCAATTCCAGCTTTTTCTTTTAGCCGAAATCCTCAGTCTGAATTTACAGAAAGAATGTTACACTACCGAAAAAATGGTGTGTTTATTGCGTATTCTAATGACGCTTTTGAGTTATGGCCGCTTCTGCATTATCAAGAGCTGTGGGCCAACACACACAGAAACCAGCTTTGTAAAATGTTATCAAGGCATAGAGGCAAAAAATATGAGAAGGAAGATTTGTATAAAGAGATTAAAGCTTTTCGGCACATAGCTATACAACGCGCTAAAAGATTACTAAAAGCCGGGCATTGTCCAGAAAGCGGCAATCCTTCAACAACCATCCATCTGTTAGTTGCCAAGCTCATCGTCGAACCTGGTTTCCGAGAAGAAGATTGAAATGGTTGGCCATTTGGTTTGTCAATGCTAAAATCTGGACTCTTATTAAGTGATCAAAGCAATTTTAAAACTGCTCTCCAATATATGCAGAAACATTTATTTGATTCTTCGTCGAAATAAAAATCTACACCAGGAATGTAGATTTTTTCAGTTTGGAGCTGCTTAGTGATCGATGCGGGGAGAAATTAAGATTTTAGTCGACAGATTGAACAATACTTTGCATAAAAAAGTTGCACAGCTCACATAATCATGAGTCGAGTCAATCAGAATTATCCAGGGAATTTTGTGGCAGCAATCCAGAGTCCTTCTCATCGAGTAGCAGCTTAGGTTTAGTTGTTTTTAATCGTTTTTCGACTTTTTTGATGCGCTCTGCGGGTGGGATATTTTCGGGTTGTCAGCTGCAACATAAAATCTAAGAAAATATTTACTAAT
>Ga0206825_1087_pt1 | contig 18543 bp, 15 predicted proteins | sample Alteio_BWOrgCont_79_FD_152875 | JGI IMG/M metagenome (GOLD analysis project Ga0206825, IMG submission 152875) | Enriched cells from forest soil in Barre Woods Harvard Forest LTER site, Petersham, Massachusetts, United States -... | ecosystem: Environmental > Terrestrial > Soil > Temperate forest >...
CCACTCCGTCCTGTCCGACTTGCGTCGTGTGACAAGCCGCACAGCCGTTGGCGCGATACACCTGCAAACCCAGCGTGGCGTCTCCCGGGCGCTGGTTGGGATAAACTTCGGACGAATTAAGGACCGTTGTTTGCTTTTGCTCGCCCAGTTGCAAGACCGGCGCCAGCACAAAACCACACCAGGAAAAACCCAGTGCAATAAACGATGCGAGGAAAACGCGGAAGCCGGTGGTCATGACTTCACCTCCTGCGCTTCCAGCGGCGCATTCACCGCAGTAAATAACGATTTCATCAACGCAAGCTTCCACTTGATCGTCATGCAAAAAATATTCGCAGCCAGCATTAAACTTCCCAGCAGCAACAGGACCAGTCCCAACGTACTCACTTTGAGAAAGACACTTGTGGACTGCAGGATCTCTGTAAACGGAACATTCGGGTTTTGCAGTTTCAATCCCTGCTCAATACCGCCAATCGCCAGCGGCACCACCAGGAAAGCCACGCCTATCATGAAACACCAATGCTGCAGGCGAACGAATTTTGGGAATGATAATTCAAAATTCATTATGCCCGGCAGCAATTCATAAATCCCCCCGCAAATGATAATCGCAAAGAATCCGAAAATTTGCAGCAGCGTTTGCGCCGGCACGTACCAGGTCATGCCTGCTATTCCGCCAAAATGCGGGCATCCCAGGATGAGATACATCGGCACAGACAAAATAATAAAAACCGTCATTCCAAATTTCGTGTAACAGAACGGGCCGCCCTTGCATTCAACCTGTGCGCCACAGATTGTTTTTACAAAAACAACCGCGATGGCAATCAACGGCACGACCATCAGTAAAGAGGCGACGGTACTGGCCGCGGGCAGCCACGCCGGTATGGGTGCGCCTTGCGGCATACCGCACCAGGGAGCGAACAAAATAAAAGTCCAAAAGGCGAACAATGCAAAGTTATGGTTTTGCAACGGACGTCCCGCGATTTTTGGCAGCAGGTAAAAGGCCACGCCCAGGCCAGCCAGCCCCAGCCAGACAAAAAGCAAATTATTGGTAAACCACCAGTCAATGACCGCTTGTGTCACGCCCCGCACCGGCCAGGCAACTAGGAAAAGGTTCGCTGTCGAATAAATCCACGGGAACCAAAATAACGCGGCCAGCAAAAACCAATGCGCAGGTTGTAGAGCCTGCTCGCGCCGCGCACCAAAGGTGGCGACCGCTGAAGTGGCGATCAGCAAAAACGCCGCAAAGATTAAAATGGAACCGGCGCGCGGAAATTCGAGCCACGCAAAACCCGTGCTGTCACCAATCAAAATCGCAACCAGGCCGATGAAGACACCCAAGTGCCAGATATTCGCTGCAACGATGGGCACCAGCGGCAGCGCGAGTTCCGCTTCACTCAAGCGCGCAAACACCCAGAGCATCACTCCAAGGGCTGCCGGTATCGCAAAGCCATACAAAATCACATCATTCGCGGCCGGCTGGATGCGGCCATAAGTAAGGCACGGGCAATGCCCGAACATTTCAGGCTTATGAAACGTCAACGAGGCCACTATCGCCAACACGAGGCCAACCAGCAGCCACAACACCGCGCCGCCCAGCAATGGAAGCAGCGGCACCCGGCAAGAGGCGTCAATGGCGGAATAATTTTTTTCGTTCTGGTTCATTCAAATGGATTTGCTTTGGCCGGCTGCTTGGGTGCCGGCGCGGCAGCCTTTTGGGCGCGGGCAATCAAATCAGCGCGGGCATCAGCCGGATCCTGCCATTCCTTCGCGGCGATTTGCAGCGCCGTGTCAATTGGCAGCCGAACAATGCCTTTATCCTTATCAACCCAACCCGCATTGTTCAGCGAGGCAACTTCATTGGTGCGAATCTGGTAAAGCATTTGGGAAATGACCGTGGCGCGATCCGCGTCAATGGCCGGCGGAGTCGCCGACAATTTCACAATCATGACCAACACAATGAAAATCAAGCTCGCGATGACAAAGCCTGCCCCCGCGCCGGAAGCACGGTTCACCTGGGGTGTTTCATTGTTCGAGTTCATCGAGCACCTCCGTCCGGCAAAGTATCAGGCAACTCCTCCGGTTTATGTCCAATCCCCATGGCTTCCAGGATGCGCGGATCGCGCTGCGGATACGGCGGGTGGCTCAGGAATTTTTTAAGGAATGCCTGCGCCAGGAATCCGAACATGAAACAGAAGCAGCCAAATTGCAGCCAGAGCCAATGGAACGGATAACCATCCCTGTGGATCACCGGGAAAATATTGAATGCCACGTCGGCATAACCCATCAACCACGCCCACAAACAAATCGGCACCATGACTTTGAAATTCATTTTGACGTTCGCCGGCAGCAGCAAAATGAACGGCACAAAAAAGTGTCCAAAAATCAAAATCATCGAGATGCAAAACCACGAGCCGTTTTCGCGGATGATGTACCAGAAGGTTTCGTCCGGCACATTGCCGTTCCAAATCACAAAGTATTGCGCAAATTCAAAATACGCTTCCAACAGCGTGAAGGCGAAAAACAGGACGCCGAGAAAATAAAACTGGCTGTCTTTCAATACGTCTGTCAGGACGCGCTGGCGTTGCAAAATCGCCGTGATCACATACACCGTGGCCAGTGCGATCCACCCGCAGGACGCGAACATGTACAAACCGTACATCGTCGAAGACCACTGGTAGGTTATCGATTGCATCCAGAGCATCGGCGCCACCGTCACCGTCCCTGCAAAAGCAAGAATGCCCCAGCCGGAATGAAAACGCATCTTGCGGGTGCAAAGCGCATCGCCCGTCACATCCTGCCGCAATGACCAATAATTAAGGCGCCCGGTCAACAACCACCAAATACCGAAGAATATTAACGCAGCTACGATGAAGCCCGTTAGCGTGAACAACGGCCCTTTGGCGAGCAGCGCCCGGTCATGAGTGTGTGCACGAACAAGGTCCAGCCAGGGATAAATTTTGTTTGCCAGCAAAATTACTGGCACAAATAAAAACGCCAGCCACGGAAAGAGCAGCGATCCAATATGCTCGCAAAAACGGCGCGTGGCCACCGACCACCCCGCATCTGTCAAATGATGGATTATCACCAGGAACAGCCCGCCAAGGGCGATCATCAAAAAGAAAATAAATGCCACCAGCCACGCATATCCGAATTCCTGTCCGAAATTTTTTGGGGTAGAAAATAAACCAATCAGCGACAGTATCCCGCCAATCACCATCAACACGGCAGGCGCACTGCGCAGGCCCGACAGATCCATCGGCGGCGGTAATTCTGTTGTTTCGTGTTTCATTATTTCAGGGCGGCCTGTTGTTCTGCGGATAAATCATTCGTTGAGCCAAGCCAGCTCAATTGCAGCGCCCGCACATAGGCCACGATGGCCCAGCGATCCTGCGCCGGCACCAGCGGGCCGTAAGCGCCCATCGTATTTTTGCCAAAAGTAATCGTGTTAAAAATTTCGCCGTCAGTCATCGTCACGATTCTCAAATCATGCAAATTCGCCACCGCCGGCATGTCGCCGATGCTTTTGGTAATGCCGTTGCCGTCACCAAGCTTCCCGTGGCAGGGCGAACAATAAATGTCAAAACGCTCATGCCCGCGCGCCAGCAATTTGCCATTGACCGGCATCGGGTTGGTTTCAACAAAGTTTGTCGTGCCGTTCATTCTTCCGCTGTTCACCGGCGAATCCTGGAATGAATAAACTGCGCCGTCCACCGTTTCAAGCGGCTGGCTCCGCGCAACGGTTCCCGGCGGCGGCAACTGCGAACTGACGCCCTCCGGCAGAAAGTCGGCCGGCTTTTGGGGCCGCAACTTGGCCTGGCGGTTCATGTCCGCAAAAATTTCAATTGGCGGTTTGCGCGACAGGCGCCCGTGAAAACCGGCAATGCCGACTATCGCCGCGCCAATCGCTGCCCCGATCAACGCAAAAGAAACCATGATGGCAATCGGGTTACGCATCAGTCGTCCTCCACCATATCAATATGCGTCCCACCGATTTCAGCGAGCAACTTGCGCGTTTCCGTCTCGGAAAATTTCGGGTCCAGCGAACCAATCACCAGGAAAAACTTGTCGCGCGAAACCAATTCAAAACGCTTCTTGGCAAACAGCGGATGATGATGGCGTGGCAATTGGTTGAGCGCAATCATGCCGATAAACGCCCCGAGCGCAGCGCCCAGTACCAAAAGAATGTACGCCGGCACTACGGACATCGGCACGCTGAACAACGGCTTGCCGCCGATGAGAATCGGGTAGTCAAAATCGTTCATGAACCAGATCATCCCCATCACGCTGACAAATGCTCCGCCGCCAAACACGAACGCAAACCAGCCCACCTTCGAATTTCCCAGCCCCATCACTTTGTCCAATCCGTGAACCGGAAACGGCGAAAACACATCCCAGCGGCGATAACCCGCGTCGCGCACCTTTTCCGCTGCGGACAAGACCGCCGCTGCGGAATCAAATTCAGCCGCCAAGCCGTAATTCTTTTCGCTCATGGCTTGCCCCCCTTCGAAGCATTAACCGCACGATGCACGTCCGCCTCGGGCGATACCCCTTTAACTTCCGAAATCGGAATCATCGGCAGGAACCGCACAAACAGCAGATACAGCATGAAAAACGTCCCGAGCGTGCCCAAATAAACGCCCACGTCCACCCACGTCGGATAATACTTGCCCCAGTTTGACGGCAGGAAATCCTGGTACAACGAACCAACGATAATCGTGAACCGCTCGAACCACATGCCGATATTGAGCGCCACGGCGATGATGAAAATCAGCAGCAGATTCTGCCGCACCTTTTTAATCCACAGCAATTGCGGGATGCTGCCGTTCACGATCAGCATGATCCACCCGCCGTACCAGTATTGATGCCCAAACATCCGGTGTCCGAACACCCACGCGTCATATGGATTGCCCGAGTACCACGCGATGAAAAATTCCACCACATAGATGTACATCATGATGCACGACATCATCAGCGTCATTTTGCAAATCTTGTCGATGTGCGCCATCGTGATGAACTCTTCCAGGTGGCACCATTTGCGCAACGGAATCAGCAGCACCAGCACCATGCCGAATCCGCAGCACACCGCGCCCGCCACGAAATAGAACGGGAAAATCGTTTCATGCCAGCCGGCGATTTGCGCGGTGGCAAAGTCCATGCCTACAATCGAACTGACCGTGAACACCAGCAGCGTCGCCAGGCCCGACAGTATCAGATAGGCCTTTTCATAATTATGCCACTGCCGCGCCGAACCCGTCCATCCCAGTGCAAAAAGACCATAAACGAATTTCCGTACCCGCGTCTTTGCGCGATCGCGCATCAAGGCCAGGTCCGGAATCAATCCCATGTACCAGAACGTGGACGAAACAATCAGGTACGTGTTCACCGCAAAAACGTCCCACATCAGCGGCGAACGGAAGTTCGGCCACATGCCCTCATAAGTCGGGATCGGGAACATAAACCACGCCATCCATTCGCGCCCGATGTGAACGGCCGGGTACAAACCCGCCATCATCACGGAAAAAACCGTCATCGCTTCCGCCGCGCGGCCGATTACCGTGCGCCAGTGCTGCCGTGTCAGGAACAACATCGCCGAAATCAGCGTGCCTGCGTGCGCCACACCCACCCACCAGACGAAATTGATAATATCCCAGCCCCACATCACCGGCATGTTGTTACCCCAAACGCCAACGCCGATGGAAATTTTATAAACCAGGGAACACGGCAAAATCACCGCCGCGCCAAAAGCCGACGGAAAAAACAAAATCCACCACCACAGCGGTGTCTTGCCTTCGTTAAACGCCGTAAGCTTGTCCGTCAGCCAGCCAAGGCTTTGCTTCGGCACAGGCTCCATGCGCCGCAACTCCGCCGGCGGGGCGAGCGATTCCAATTGTGTGGAAGATCCAGCCATTAACTGTTTTCCTTTCCGTGAAACTCACCGCCAAATTTTTCGTATTCTTCCGTGCTGTACGGCGCATGATAATCCGGCATCGCCGGGTTCGGGTTGCGGACGCGCGCGAGGTAGGTTGTGCGCGGTTTAGTCAGCAACTCGCCCAACACCGAATAATTGCGCGCGTTTCTCTTCCAATGCGAAACCTTGCTATTCGGGTCGCTGATGTCTCCGAACACAATCGCGCCCGCCGGGCACGCCTGCTGGCAGGCCGTCTTGGGAATCGTTCCTTCCGCTTCCATCAAGCGCACTTTGCCCGATGCCCCGGCCTTTACTTTTTGCGTGATCTCCGCCTGCTGGATGCGCTGCGTGCAATACGTGCATTTCTCCATGACACCGCGCATGCGCACCGTCACGTCCGGGTTCGCGACCATCTTGACCAGGTCCCAATCCTCTTCGGAACGCATCGGCGCTTCACGGTCTTTCCACCACGTCGCCAAATCCCATTTGCCGTTCGTCTTGTGCAAAAGCGGCGTCGAATATACCGGCCCCTTAAGCTCCTCAACCGGCCGTTTGCTGTAATCAAAATAGTTGAACCGCCGCACTTTATACGGGCAATTGTTCGAGCAATAACGCGTCCCCACGCAGCGATTGTACGTCATCACGTTCAACCCTTCTGCGTCATGGGACGTCGCATTCACCGGGCAAACGTTTTCGCACGGTGCGGCTTCGCACATCTGGCAAAACATTGGCTGCGACACCGCCTGCACATCCTCAATCCAATTCGCGAACTGCTGATGATCATCAGCCTGGTTCATATCCGAATTGGGATTCAACAGGCTCGGATTATATTTCTTCTTCGGATCGCTCGTGTAATACCGGTCAATCCGCATCCAATGCATCTCACGGCCGCGCAATACCTGGTCTTTGCCTACAATCGGGATATTATTCTCGCTTTGACAGGCCAGCACACAGGTTCCGCAACCCACGCAGGAACCCAAATCCACCGCCATGCCCCATTGCTGGTAAGCGGTCTTCTTCGCCTCATCGAACGGATTCGGATACAACGACGCCACCACCGGCGGCTCTTGATCGTGCATGTCCCTCGCAAAATTCGGGTTCTGCTTAAACTCCTCTAGGTTCGCCTCCCGCACCGCCGGACGGCCTTCCATGGACCAGTGCGATTGCGTCGTCGCAATCACATGCGTATCGCCCGTGTTGCGTACCGTTGCGCCTGTCTCGATATATTTGCCGTTAAAAATCTGGTAAGCGTTAAAGCCCACGCCACTGCCCACGCGCCCCGCATTCGTGCGTCCGTAACCCAGCGCCAGTCCCAACGAATAATCCGCCATGCCCGGCTGCGTCCAAATCGGTCCCTGCACTTTTTTGCCGTTCAACGTGATTTCCACGATGTCGCCGTTCTGCACCTTCAGGTCGCGCGCCGTTTTGTGGCTGACCAATACCGCATTGTCCCAGGTGATTTTCGTGACTGGATCCGGCAATTCCTGCATCCAGCCATTGTTCGCGTAAAATCCGTCGTCCATCTTCGCATCGCGATAGAAAACGACTTCCAGGTTGTCCGGGGAAAGCGCCACTGCGGCGCTGGCCGTGGGCGAATTTGAACTGATTCCCGGCTTGACCGACCTTGGCGCGGAATGCTCGGCAAAACCCTTGAATAAAAACATCTTCCACTCTTCGTCCGTGCCCGGGAAAGTGGTTCTGACAATATCGTAAGCATTCGTCTGCGATTCACCCGCGATGCGCGCCAAAAATTCCAATTCCTGGATTCCGCCAAACAAAGGCTGAATCAAGGGCTGGATGGGCACGCGCGTTCCATCGCTCGTCCGTGCGTCACCCCAGGACTCCAAATAATGCGCCGCCGGGAAATTCCATGTGCTGATCGCCGCAGTTTCGTCCTCATAATAACCCAGCCGGACAATCGTTTGCGGTTTCTGCGCTGTCAGCTTGTTTAAATGATAAGCCGGGTTGCAACCAATGACCACGAGCGTATCGGGCGTCGCGCTGTTGAAATCGCCTTGCGGGCTCGCCTTCTCTGACATCAAAGTCACCGTGCTGCCGACCGCTCCCAGCGCCGAATTAATCGCATAAGCCAGCCAATGTACTTCCACCGGCTGCCGTTGGCCGACCACTACCAAACCTTTGCCGCGCGCGGCCTTCAAATCATTTGCACACTCCGCAATCCATTTTGGATCAACACCCGCGGGAAGTTTTGCAGGAACCTGCAAGCTATCCACAGGCAATAGCTGCTGTGCAATCGCTAATGCAATTTGCCCAATAGAACTCGCCGGAACTCGCAGCCGATGATCCGCGGCAGCGCCAGTCAGCGTGAACAGCGATTCCACACTGTACAGACGGCTCATGCCGTCCTTGGCGTTGCGTCCCGCCACGAATTTGCGGATATGATTATGGCAATCATCTTCACCACCCAGGAAATCACAATCCAGCGACAGGATGACCTTGGCCTTGTCAAAATTGAAAATCGGCCGAACCTGCGCATCATACGCCTGCGACGCCGCGCGACGATGAACATCCGAATCAATCGCATCAAATGTGAACCACTGCGCTTTGGGGAATTTATCCGCGATAGCCTTCTGCAATCGCGCGCGTGACAGCGATGTGCTGCTTTCCGCCAGGAACGCGAGGCCATCGCCCCCATTCGCTGCGAATTTTGCCGATAAATTATCCAATGCTGCCAACGCTTCTTCACGTGAAACGGTTTTGCCATCCTTCGTGAAACGCCGCGCGCGGTCCGGGTCATAAAGATTCAAGATCGAAGCCTGCGCGTAACGGTCCGTGCCCCCGTTGCTGCCCGGGAACATCCCGTTTCCTTCGATTTTTACCGGCCGCCCGTCATAAGACTTCACCACCAGCGGTATCGCCCCCGTGCGCGTCGGCATCGCCGTGGCATAATATTCCGACGTTCCAAAAACGTAATCCTCCGGCTGCTTGCCATAAGGCTCCAGCTTTTCCACCGGACGACGGCAACCCGCCCCGGTGATCCCCAAACCCGCCAGCGCGAACGACGCCGACATGATTTTCAAAAACTGCCGTCGCGTCGCCCCATCGTTCAGCTCGCTTGCGCCCTTCGGAAATTCGCGGTGCAGCCATTCTTTGAACTCCGGCGTATCGGCCAGTTCATCCAGGCTGCGCCAATAACGGCGTCCTGTGGCTTGGTTTGTCGGGTTTGAATTCATTTCTATCTATGGCACGCGGAGCAATCTTCCAGTTTCTGCACCTTCCAGTCGTGGACAAATTTTGTCCCGTTCTGCATTTGCAATTCCTCGTTGCGCTCGGAGTTTGTGCTCCATTGCCAGCCCAAATCCGTCACTTTGGATGGCGGCCGGATATGCGCCGCCGGGTCACGATGGCAATCCAGGCAGAAACTCATGCTAAACGGCTTCGCGTGATACACCTCGTCCATCTGGTCCACGCGTCCGTGGCATTCCACGCAACTAATACCGCGCGCCACGTGCACTGAATGGTTGAAATAAACGTAATCCGGCGTGATATGCACCTGCACCCACGCAATCGGTTTGCCCGTCGCCGCGCTGTTCCGCACGATCGCCAGGCGCGCGTCATCCTTTAAAACCGTGCTGGGGCAGTTCATGCACGTCGAAGCCCCTGGAGATTGGAAAACCATGATTTCTCCACCCCATTATGGCAATACCGGCAGTCAATCCCCAGCTCGCCCGCATGTACTTTATGGGAAAACGGCACCGGCTGTACCGGTTCATACCCTTCGCGCGTGTATTTAGGTGTGCAATAATACGTGACACCCACGGCCACGGCCCCGCCGGTCAGCGCCGCACCGACGCCTAAAACCAACGGCAACCAGTTTGCCCACTTCGGAAAAATTGCTGACATTCAAATAGCTTTGGAGCGCCTTAGCGCGGCCACTTCCTCAATCAAAAACCACCCGAAAACAATTCCGTTCCAAACGGAGACCGGATGCTAATAAAATTGTCGTCCCGCTGGCAAGAAAAGTTTGTGAAATTTTTCACGTATTCGCTCCCGCTAATAATTTTAATAAATTTCACACACGCAAAACGTCCTCCGCCACCACCTCCTTGGCTTAATTCTCCTATTCAACCATAAACGCATGGCCACGTATATAACCCGATAGTGTTATCGTTTCTTAGAGCAGTTCAAGTTAAACTGTAGCCACGTCATGTCATTGAGTCGCTTTAAAAACTATCCGGCGCAGCCGCTAATTCAAAGCCCCACTAGGGGCGACATATCTGTAGCCCAGGACAAGCGAGTCTGCGAGCGCCGTCCTGGGTAACGAACCAAAAAATATCTACCGCTAACCTCCCGCGAATGCGGGACGCGCGTCAGCGCGCAGCTTTTATCTGCGGCCACAGCTTTTATTGATACGGTATAGAGTTTGCCTTGCACGCGCTCAGGCAGTTCTGCAACTTTTCCCTTTGCCTTTTCGCTTTTTACTGTGGAATACTGCATCCCCTAATGACGAGAGCCCTTATTTATTGCCTGCTGTTCCTGCCCATGGTCATCTGGTCTCAGGATTTCACCAGCCAGTTTCCATATCACAAACAGACTCAATATTTTGATTTTTATTATTTGCGTGAGTCACCCCGCATTTCTCAAATCACGCGTTTCGCCGACGGTTTTGTCCGACTCGTAAACCGCGATTTTTTTAAGGCGGACTTCGATTACCCCATCCGCGTGCTCGTGTTTGAAAATCGCGAGCAATTCAAGCAATTCCTCATTGAGCAATTGCATATCCCCGATCCGCCAAATTTCGGAGTTTATGTTTATCGTTACAAATTCTTCGCCACGTACGAAGATTCCGGCCTGGGAACTTTTGCCCATGAAATTCTACACCCCCTGGTGGAACGGGACCTGCCCGACCGCCCGCAATGGGCCATGGAGGGCATCCCAACCTTCTTCGAGAAATTTTATGGTTACTGGCAGAATGGCGAACTCGTCGCCTATTGGGGTTACCAGAATCCCTGGCGCATTCAACAACTCGGAGATAACTTGGCCATGCTGGATTTGAAAACCGCCGTCGCCGACACGGAGCAGACCCAGGCTTCCAGCGCCGTCGAACGGACTGAATCCAGTTGGAGAATGGTTTCCGTTTTCCTTTGGCAACAAGGCCGGTTTAAGCGGTTCTTAAATCTCGTTGCCACACATGACAAGGCAAGCTACCCGACTTATTTTGAGGCGGCCATGGAAATGCCCTTCGCCAAAATCCTCCCCCTTTGGCAGGATTACCTGAATGATGTCGTCGCGCACCATACAAGCATCCTGCTTCTTCCCGCCAGCACGATTCTCGATGATCAAAGCGAGTTCAATACTTTTGTGCAGGCAAACGATGTTCCCTTGGCTCAGCCGGAAAACGAAAAATAAACGGTAGCTTCTTGTCAAAACTTTAGAGTCCGCCACCCATACGCTCCACAGTTCCAGAGCTTTATCCTTTTTACTTTCCGAACCTGTCACCCATGTTCTCATTGCGCGCGCCCGCTTATCATCTATCACTCATCTCGCCACTTGATCTGGCAGCCTCAAGTCCGAAAGATGCATAAGATTCGTCAGGCATTGCGCGCCTTGAGTTGTTACCCTCGTTCCTCTCAGGTCCAGCCATTCGAGCTTTTTGAGTTTCGGCAAACGTTCCACCGTTGCGTCTCCTGTCGGTGTGTTCATCAAATCCAGTTGCTTAAGATTCGGAAATCGGCTGACCACAACCGCTCCCTCGTCTGTAACGGATGTGTCGCCCAGGAAAAGCTCTTCCAATTGGGTCAACCCGCTAAGGTCCAGCATACCTGAATTGGTGACTTTGCTTCCTTGCAAATAAAGCGCCCTTAAACTTTTCGTTTTCCGCAATTGCGCTACTCCCTCATCCGTGATGCCGGTGTCGTAAAGTTCCAAAACCCGCAAATGCCGCAACTTGCCTATCAGCTTCATATCGGCATCCGTAATCCCGGTTTTTCCCAAATCCAACTCCTCCACCTCCGGATTTGCCTTAATAAGCTCAATGCATTCGGCCCTGTCCGTTCCGGGCGGCACTTCAACCACAGTCGCTGGCATCCGCCGAAACGCCTTCGCCGTGCAGGAAACATGAAAAGTCCTGGACCAAATCAAATGGTACCCAGGCGATCCTGGTCCTGGAAAATAAAGGTGTCCTCCCGGTCTTCCAATTTCCATCACTTCAATCCGATAATCTGCCGCGATATCCTGTCCCTTGTAATCATACCTCTCGTCAATGGCGTTCACATTATCAGGAATCAGAGCTTCACCGCCACAGATACTGCTCAATTCGTCATTCCGCTCAATCTCTGTGGAAAGAAAATGCCCGTTCCGCACTGGTAAGCTCACGGCCTGAGCATCCGCCTTATGGAATCGAATCACAGGAACGTCTGCCAACAAAGGCGGCAGATCGGAAGGATGCAGATTCTTCAACTCCTTCGTTACCACCAACCGTTTCGGAATCCAAAAAATTTGGCTCTTAGGCGTTTCTCGCAAAACCTGCATATGAAACTCACCCGACATGACAGTGCCGTGCCACCAACTGGCGGGGATGGCGTTGGTACGCAGACCGCCGCGAGCCCAATCGGGCGGCTTAGCGGGATACGAGAAGGCGACCCCGCAGACGTAATCCGCTGGTGCCAGATTCGAATACACCGTAACGAGCGGAAAATTCACCTTCCAGGGTTTCAACGGCTTATCCAGAGCAACCACGTTGTCGTTGAAATCCTCGGAGAAAGGTCCCCCTGCGTCCGAATACGGCATCACTTCAAATTGCTTTCCTGTTTTGGCGTCCGTAAGTGAAAGCATAAGGAAAGCGTCATGTACCGAGGCATTCAGCTTTTGCATTCCTGCCGGAATTTTTGCCGGGTCGGCCTGTAGCTCAACGGTGACTGGAATACTCATTCCCTGTTCAATTGCCGCCGGCAAAACGACGCGGCATCTGAGCCCGTTCTCGACCGGCCCCCATTCCGAAACTTGCGTCCGATTGGTCGCCGCCTCATCCACGACACCCCCGGCCAATACGGCATTTCCAGCAAGTATCAGGACGCTCAGGACGGCAAAAAACTTAACACGCATGACTTACCGAGAGACTGGATAATAATCGCAAAAACTCAAAACATTTTACGGCATTTCTTTTTCCTTTTCTCCATCAATCATCATCCACCAACCAAAAACAGGGTTCGCCACTACCTCTACCTTTGCCAATTTGCTGCTAAATTGGCCGTATGATTGCGTTATTAAAAATCGCAAACCGTCGGTCCTGCCATTCGCCCTTTTCCGAAGGAAACGGCAATCTAAATCTTTGTAGGAGCCGACCCGTCCTCCGTAGCAGTACTGCGGAGGATGGAGGTCACGAGGCTCTAATTAAAAAGGTGTGGCAAGCCGCGTCCAGTGGTGATGCCACCTCTGTGAGCCGTTCTCGCTCTGTACCATTGGCTATAGGCTATCGACTCTGGGCTATAAATCTATTCCCTGGCCCCGCTACCCCAATGTTTCAACCTCATCTCCCGTCAAGGGCTGTCAAGCCCTGTCAAGCTCTGTCAGGCCCCGTTAAGCAGTTTTCCAGAAAAAAATATTATGAAAAGCTATCCGACAACCCCTCTGCCTCCGTCCCATCCGTCCTATGTGTCTCATTTGTCCCATTTCAGTGTCGTAGCCTCGTGCAAGACAAGCCCGCCACCCATTTCTCACCCTAAATCAACTTTGCTTTATTCCAAATCAACCCTTGATTTAGGTTGCGAAGGGTTGATTTGGGTTGAGACCCGCCTGATGCCATCCATCATCCAGGGACCCTGGCGCACATTTTATCCAACAACGACACAGCCATTGAAAAGATCAAGGCGAACGCAGACCGCCGCAAAGCAGAAAAAAATTTTCGCGAGAGTTGATTTAGGTTGCGGGCAGCGTTCAGGAATGGCGCCGCGCGTTGGAGTTCAAGCTTTAGCTTGTCACCCTCTATTTCTCTTGATCGCCCCGGCGCGAGCCGATTTTGCCAAACGAACCCATTTTGAAAAACATCCAACCCCTTATAAACCAGCATGAAATACATAAACACCGCCTCATTTTATCGCAAAAACGAACCCATTTAGAACCCATTTTAAAGCCAAACGAACCCATTATAGACCCAAACGAAGGCATCCTTTGGCCGAACGAACCCACTTTATATGGAAGCCATCAAACTAAAATCAAACCGTTACCGGCCGAAAACTTTTTACCTCTCCTCTGTGTCTCGGTGGCAAAAATAACCTCACTCCACCGTCACGCTCTTCGCCAAATTCCGCGGCTTATCAACGTCACAACCCCGCGCTACCGCCACGTGATATGCAAACAACTGCAACGGCACGCTCGCCAAAATCGGATAAAGCTGTTCCATCGTCTTCGGCAGATAAACCACATCGTCCGCCACTTTTCGTATCGCTTTGTCCCCCTCCGACGCCAGCGCCACGATCGGCCCGCGCCGCGCCCGAATCATCGCCAGGTTCGCCACCGTCTTTTCATACATCGAATCCTGTGGCGCCAAAAAAACCGTCGGCGTCTTTTTATCAATCAACGCAATCGGTCCGTGCTTCATTTCCGCCGCCGAATAACCCTCCGCATGGATGTACGAAATCTCCTTCAGCTTCAGCGCCCCCTCCAGCGCAATCGGAAACATTCGCCCGCGCGCCAGGTAAAAGAAATCCCCCGCCTTCGCATATTTGCGCGCCAGCTTCTTCAAAACGGAATCCTGCGCGAGAATTTTTTCAATCTGCTTCGGCAATGCCTCCAGTCCGTGCAATATCTGCAATGCCCTGCTTGCCGAAAGATTCCGCATCCGGCCCAGGTAAATGCCCAGCAACGTCAAAATCGTCAGCGTCGAGACAAACGCCTTCGTCGATGCCACCGCGATCTCCGGCCCTGCGTGCATGTAAATACCCCCGTCTGCCTCCCGCGCAATCGTGCTGCCCACCACATTGATAATCGCCAAAGCCTTATGACCACGCCGCTTCGCCTCCCGCAACGCCGCCAGCGTGTCCGCCGTCTCACCCGACTGCGACAGCGCCAGCAGCGCTGTGCGCTTCTTCAACGGCGCGTTGCGATAACAAAACTCGTGCGCAAATTCCACCTCCACCGGGATGCCCGCCAGTTCCTCAATCAAATATTCCCCCACCAGCGCCGCGTGCCAGCTCGTCCCGCTTGCCGCAATGATGATGCGGTCAATCGAACGCAATTCATCATCGCTCAAATTCAACCCGCCGAATTTCGCCGTCGCGTTTTTCAAATCCACCCGCCCGCGCAACGCGTTCTCCACCGTGCGCGGCTGTTCAAAAATCTCCTTCAACATGAAATGCGCGTGCTCCCCCCGCACCGCGTCCTCATGGCTGAACTCCAATCGGCTGATTTGTATCTTCGCGATGTCCGCGCCCAGGTTCATCACCTCAAACCGCTTCGCCGTCACCGTCGCCACGTCATAATCGTTCAGGTAAACCACCTTCTTTGTGTGCGCCACAATCGCGTTCGCATCGCTCGTCAGGAAATGCTCGCCCCGCCCAATGCCAATAATCAGCGGCGATCCCCGCCGCGCTCCCACAATCTTGTCCGGCTCCTCCGCGCAAACCACCGCAATGCCATAAGTCCCAATCACCTCGCGCAATGCATCGCAAACCGCTTGTGTCAAAACGCCGTTCTGCCCATGCCCGCGTTTCCGACGCTTCTCGTGACATTCACCAATCAAATGCACCAGCACTTCCGTGTCCGTGTCCGATTTGAATGTGTGCCCCGCGCGCAACAGTCGCTGCTTCAGCGCGTCATAATTCTCAATCACGCCGTTATGCACCACCGCGATTTTGCCCGACGCATCAAAATGCGGATGGCAATTCCGGTCCGACGGCACGCCGTGCGTCGCCCAGCGCGTATGGCCTATTCCCAGGTTCCCCGCCACTGGGTTCGCCTGCAAATACTTCGCCAGCCCGCTGTCAATTCGCCCCATTTTTTTGCGCACCAGCAAATCCGCCTCCTCCAGCATGGCGATGCCCGCGCTGTCATAGCCGCGATATTCCAGCCGCCGCAACCCTTCCAACAGGATGGGCGAAGCCGATTTTTTCCCGACGTATCCAATAATGCCGCACATAATTTGTCGTTTTGTGATTCGCTTCGCGCAATTTTTGTGCCCTTTTTCAAGAAAAAGCGAGAAGTGAAATGAAAAAATCGCTTAACCCCTTGCGACTGCCTCGATTTGACGGCATCATAGAGCGGAGGTTGTTTCAACCCAATATGAATTATCGCGAACTGGGCCGCACCGGCTGGAAAATTTCCGAGATTAGTTTTGGCGCCTGGGCCATTGGTGGTGCCTGGGGTGCCGTGGATGACAAGGACTCTCTCACCGCGCTTCACGCCGCGCTCGATGCCGGGGTCAATTTTTTCGATACTGCCGACGTTTATGGTGATGGCCGCAGCGAACGCCTCCTCGCCAAGCTGAAAAAAGAGCGGTCGGAAAAATTCTTCATCGCCACCAAGGCCGGCCGCCGCCTCCGCGAGCAAACTCCCGAAGGTTACAGCCACGAAAACCTCGGCACCTTCATCGAACGCAGCCTCCGCAACCTCGAGACCGATACGCTCGACCTCCTTCAGCTTCACTGCCCGCCCATGCAGGTCTATTACATGCCCGAAGTTTTTGGCGTGCTCGACAATTTCGTTAAGGAGGGCAAAATCCGCCACTACGGCGTCAGCGTTGAAAAAGTCGAGGAAGCTATCAAAGCCATCGAATTTCCTAACGTCCAGTCCGTCCAAATCATTTTTAACATCTTCCGCCAGCGCCCGTCCGACTTCTTTTTCGACCTCGCCCGCAAGCGTAAGGTTGGAATTCTCGCCCGCGTGCCGCTCGCATCCGGTATGTTGACCGGCAAAATCACCCGCGAGACCAAATTCGCCAAGGACGACCACCGCGCCTTCAACCGCCGTGGTGAAACCTTCGATCGCGGTGAAACCTTTAGTGGCGTGGACTTCAAAGTCGGCCTCGGTATGGTCGAAGAATTAAAAACACTCCTCCCTGAAAATGCGAGCCTGACACAACTGGCCTTGCGCTGGATTTTGGAATTTCCCGCCATCACTTGCGCCATCCCCGGCGCAAAACGTCCCGAACAAGTCGCCGAAAACGTCGCCGCCTCGGATTTGCCTCCGCTCCCCGCCGACACCATGAAAAAAATCCGCGCCCTTTACGACGCCGACATCAAACCCCTCGTTCATCATTATTGGTAAGCCCCTGAATCCTCCTCCTGCTCATCCTCTTCCTCGAAAAATTATTCAGTTCCGGCTAATTCAATTCAAAATTAATAATTTGGAATCACCCCGCATTTTCCAGCGGCGCAGCCGAAATTTTCAACATCCGTTCGATCGGCACCCGCGCGCGTTCCAAAATATCCTTCGGCAATTCGATCCGCGGCGCGAGATTCTTCATGCAGTCGCGCAGCTTCTCCAGCGTGTTCATCTTCATGTATTTGCACTCGCTGCAACGACAATGGTCCGTCGGCGCGCGCATCGCGTTAAACATCGGCGTGCAGATAAACTGCTTGCCCGGGCATTCCTTCTGCATCCGGTGAATGATGCCCGACTCCGTCACCACGATGAACCGCTCTGCCGGGTTCGTCTTGCAGTACGTAATCATCTTCTCCGTGGACGCCACCGCATCCGCCAGCTCCCGCACTTCCCGCCGGCTCTCCGGATGTACCACCACTTTGGCATCCGGAAATCGCGTTTTCAGGTTCAAGATGACGTCATGCTGATAATCCACATGCACGTAACAATTGCCCTTCCACAACGTCATCGGCTGGCCCGTTTGCTCCATCACCCATTGACCAAGATTTTCGTCTGGCACGAACAGGATGTCCTTGTCCTTCGGCGCGGCGCGAACGATTTTCTCCGCATTGCCGCTCGTGCAAATCACGTCGCACAACGCCTTCACCGCCGCACTGCAATTAATGTATGCAATCGTCCAGAAATTCGGGTTCGTTGCTTGCAGTTTCGCCAGCGCCGACGCCGGGCAACTCGCCTCCAGCGAACAACCCGCATCCTTGTCCGGCAGCACCACGATTTTATTCGGGTTTAAAATCTTCGCCGTCTCCGCCATGAAATGCACGCCGCAGAAAACAATCACGTCTGCATTCGTTTTCGCCGCTTCCTGCGAAAGCCCCAGCGAATCCCCCACAAAATCCGCTACATCCTGGATTTCCGGCGTTTGATAATTATGCGCCAGGATTACTGCGTTCAACTGCTTTTTGAGCGTATAGATTTCACGCGCCAGCGGCTCCGCTTTCTCACGCGCCAACGGCTTGCGGATTTGGAGGTCATCCAGCTCCAGCACTGGCATTTCAGCAACAATACTCATAGCCTAAACTTACCGCCCCCCACCCCTTGCGTCAATAAAGGTAGCCTTGGTGAGGTAGCGCTCTCCCAGCGCGTCGTCATTTATTTGACCTTTTGACCTATCTCCGAAATCTAGCTCCGCATGACTTTTTTCCTCTGTGCCCTCTGTGCCTCTGTGGCAAAAAACATTTTTATTTGTACCCATCCGCGCCCAACACCTCCTCATACTCTCCGCACGACAAAATCTTCCATTGTCCCTGCGGCAAATCCCCCAGCCAAAAATTTCCAATCCGCACTCGCATCAACCGCAA
>Ga0206825_1072_pt1 | contig 18459 bp, 20 predicted proteins | sample Alteio_BWOrgCont_79_FD_152875 | JGI IMG/M metagenome (GOLD analysis project Ga0206825, IMG submission 152875) | Enriched cells from forest soil in Barre Woods Harvard Forest LTER site, Petersham, Massachusetts, United States -... | ecosystem: Environmental > Terrestrial > Soil > Temperate forest >...
CCGCAAACACCCTATATTTACAACTCTATGGACTTGAAAAAATTCAGAGTTACAGCAACCCGGAAAAAACAATCACTTTCTTTGTTTCTTGATAAGTTAGATGAAATAGTACCGCATGATATGCCAGAACTTGTTGCGCGGGTTGATGCAACGGTATGGAAAGATGTAAACTGCATGGAGTGCGCCAACTGCTGCAAAACCATGACGCCGACTTTTACTAAAGAAGATATAAAACGTATTTCCAGCCACCTCGGCATGAAGCCAAATGAATTTAAAGACCGTTGGCTGAAAAAAGAAGAAGACTCCGATGACCTCGTAAATACCACGCAGCCCTGCCAGTTCCTTGCGGAGAACAAATGTTCGATATACGAAGTGCGCCCGGCAGACTGCGCCGAATTTCCCCACCACAACAAAAAGCCGTTTGACCTTTACAACGAAACTTTTAAAAACAACCTTATTCATTGCCCGGCTACACTTACCCTCGTTGACAGGTTGAAAAAGGTAATAGAAAAGGAATACGAGTGGTAAAAACCCCAAAGGGCTTTTATTTCACCGGGTCATACCCATGCCTGCCCCAGGGATGACAGGAAAGAAAACGTTTAAAGGCCATCCACCCGCCTTTGAAAGGGCCGTATTTCTTTATTGCTTCCAGCCCATAGGCGCTACAGGTAGGCGTGAACCGGCACTTTGCACCAAAGAACGGCGAAATTGCCCCCTGGTAAAAGCGGATAATACCTATAAACAAGATGGAAAATATTTTGCCCATACTGTCATTTGCTTACAATAACTTTTAGCTGCTCTATTCCCTTTATTACCGCATCTTTTACTACTTCATAATCGGGCATTGCGCTACCAGTAAAAATAAGGAATAAATGCAGTTTCTGGTTTTCGGGTATAACGGCATACAAAGTATGCTTATTGAGCCGCCATGCCTCCACCATCAACCTGCGGATACGGTGCCGGTGTACCGAACTGCGGAATTTTTTCTTAGGTACCGAGAAACCAGCCTGAACAGGTGAAGGATTTTCAGAGGTGCGTGGTAATAGCTGGTAAATGAACCTTACCGGAAAAACAGAAAACGCTTTCCCGTTAAGGAAAAGCGTGTGAATATGCTGCTCTCGCTTGAGCCGCTCATATACCTTGAAAGTATAACGAATGGCAGAAAAGTTTTAAATGTTTATTTCAGGCGGCTTTCGTCTGACACGGTCAGTTTATGACGTCCTTTTGCGCGGCGTGAAGCCAATACTTTACGGCCGTTAGCTGATTCCATACGCTTGCGGAATCCATGAACTGTTTTGCGGCTGCGGCGGTGCGGTTGATATGTACGTTTCATACTATTATTTTTTTGCCCTTTTTCAAGAGGAGTGCAAAGGTATGGTAAATTGTTGAAGTGTACAAAAATAATTCAGGAAAAACCTGCATTTCAGGCTTCATAGGTACAGGACAAATTTTGTTAGCGGTACGTATTCCGTTAATCCATTAAGATTATCTTTGCCGCGGATTATATTTTTTATTTATGTTGCCGATACAATTATTCAGGACGAATAAGGAACTGATACTGGAAGGACTCAGGAAGAAGAATTTTAAGGAGCCGGAACTGGTGGACAAGATCATAAGCCTGGATGAGCGTCGCCGTGCGCTGCAGGTGGAGAACGATAATCTTGCCGCATCGGTAAACAGCGCATCTAAAAACATAGGCCAGCTAATGGCAAAGGGCGAAAAGGATAAGGCAGATGAAATGAAGCGCGTGGTGGCTATGAATAAGGACCGTGGCCGCGAAATAAGCGACCAGCTTAATGCCCTGGAAACGGAACTGCACGATACCCTGGTGTTGCTGCCCAACCTGCCGCATAGCAGTGTGGCAACGGGCAAAACGCCGGAAGATAATGAAGTGGTACGCACGGGAGGCAATATGCCTGACCTGGGCGACAATAAGTTGCCCCACTGGGAGCTAATGGAAAAGTATAAATTGGTGGACCTGGAACTGGGAAATAAAATAACAGGCAGTGGGTTCCCGGTGTTTATGGGGCAGGGGGCAAGGCTGCAACGGGCGCTCATCAATTACTTCCTGAACTATAATACAGGTGCCGGGTATAAAGAAGTTTGCCCGCCATTTATGGTCAACGAGGCCTCGGCATATGGCACGGGGCAGTTGCCGGATAAAGAGGGACAGATGTACCATGTAACTGTTGATGGTTTTTACCTGATACCTACCGCCGAAGTGCCGGTAACGAATATTTACCGCGATACCATAATACCGGAGCAGGAACTGCCGGTGAAGATGACCGCTTATTCGCCCTGTTTCCGGCGCGAAGCGGGGTCTTATGGCAAGGATGTGCGCGGGCTGAACCGGGTACACCAGTTTGACAAAGTAGAAGTGGTGCAACTGGCACACCCTGCAAAAAGCTATGATACGCTGGAAGATATGGTGCGGCATGTGGAACTGCTGGTGCAAAACCTGGGCCTTCCCTACCGTATATTGCGGCTGTGCGGCGGCGATATGAGCTTTGCTTCGGCGCTGACCTATGATTTTGAGGTGTATAGCGCGGCGCAGGAACGTTGGCTGGAAGTAAGCTCGGTTTCAAACTTTGAAAGTTTCCAAACCAACAGGATGAAGATAAGGTTTAAAGACGGTAATGGCAAAACACAACTGGCACATTCGCTCAATGGCAGTTCGCTGGCGTTGCCCAGGATCATTGCCTGCCTGCTGGAAAATAACCAGGCAGCGGACGGAATAAGGCTACCGGAAGTGTTGGTGGCTTACTTTGGAAAGGAGATGATTTCTTAACTGGAATCAGGAATTTGTAATTGGGAATTTGGGTTGCTATGTATATGGAATTAGGAATTTGTAATTGGGAATTTGGATTGTAGTTTATTAGCAACTACTAATCGCAATTCCGAAAAAGCAATCCCAATTACTAACCCCCAATTACAAATTCCAATAATAAAAAGAATCTTCATAAAACAAAAAATGATACAACGTAAACAATCCATCTGGCTTTTAATTGCCGCGCTGCTTAATGCGGGGGTATTTTATTTTGACCTGTACAGGTATCATAATGTACTGACCGGTACTACACCGATTGCGCCAACCAACCTGAATGTAAGCAACCACTATCCTTCACTGCTTATAGCGATGGTGATGACTGCGTTGCCCTTTATAACCATATTTATGTTCGGGAACCGGAAACGGCAGATACGGATGTCTTTCGCAAGTATCCTCGCCATACTATCCTTTACCAGCATGATGCTTTGGCGGGTAACCAACCTGGGCAGGCTTACGCCTCCGCCAACCAGTGGCAACTACTGGATAGGCGCGATATTGCCCGTAATAGCGCTGGTATTTATAATCATGGCTATGGTGGCGATCAGGAAGGATGAAAAGCTGGTGAAGTCGGCAGACAGGTTGAGGTAATTACCTTCTTCTGAACGGTTTGCTGCCGCCGTCTATGTCATCGTTGTTTCTGCGGCTTCTTTTTTCATGTTTGGAGAGGGTAAAGGTGACGCCAACATTGATAGCCATATTACTGAATGGCTGGGCGTAAGGAGGAAATTGGGAATAGGTGGAATCAACAGTAGCCGTCTTGCTGAATTTTATAGTTTGCGCGCCGTTATAGTTCGATAAAGGAATGCTTTGGGAGCCGTAAGTTGGATCTGTTTCGTTCCAGCTTTTAAGGTCTTGTTCTTTAGTATAAACCGACAAAGATACTACGCTTACTTCACCCCATATACTTACTTTGTCGCTGATCTTATATTTTACACCGGCTGCGGCAGTGAAGCCAAGTGAAAAGCTGTTTTGTATTTGCCAGGTAAAATCATCGGTAGTTAATGCGCCTGTACCTGCGCCATTAGTAAATATCTGGTCCTGGGTTATTTTGGTATCCAACGGTAATACCAATCCTATACGGGAATATACTTTTACCTTATCGCCGCTCGTCTGCAGCACCAATTGCGGCATCATAAAGATGGGTTCATCTGCCTTCTGGTTGGTAGTAATGTTGTAGGGTATTGTGGACCCGCCACCCACGTTTAAAGGTAAATTTTCATCGGTGAAAGAGTATTCCTTGCTGGCAAGCCCGAGGCCGGCGTCTAACTGTACGCCTATGTTGTCATTAAACATATAGCCCAGGCCAATAATAGCATTGAAGCCTGATGAGAAAGACGCATTGTTTTTGATATTATAGGTTTGCGAGCCACTCGCATTATAGTTCCTTGTACCATTATAGGCGCTTGGAAAATCGTAGTAAGGAATTGGGGTATCATATACCGACTGCCCCGACATGGGAAATGCAAAGCCCAGGCCGAGCCGGAGATACAATTCCTGCGCATAGGAAGTAGCAATTGCCAATGATAAAATGAAGGCTGTACTGATTATTTTTTTCATAAGATTCCGAGTTTGTACCTGCAAATTTAAGTGAAAACTATTTCTGCATCGTCGTTTCTATTTCTTCCACGGTTACGGGTATGTTTTTAAACAGGTCTATGTTGCCGGTTTTAGTGATCCAGATATTGTTTTCTATGCGTATGCCCATTTGTTCTTCTTCTATGTAGATACCCGGCTCAACGGTAAATAACATACCCTCTTTCACTACATCGGTATAGGAACCAACATCGTGTACCACAATGCCGAGGTAATGGGTAACACCATGATAAAAATACTTACGGTAAGCGGGGTTTTCGGGGTCCTGGTTCTTAACATCGTTCTTTGTTATAAGCCCGATTTTCAATAATTGTTTTTCCATTTCCTCATTTATGCTTTTCACATAATCCTGGAAAACCACGCCCGGTTTCAGTATTTTTTTGCCGTGGTTATGCACTGCGAGACAGGCATTATACACTTCTTTCTGGCGTTTGGTAAACTTCCCATTGACCGGTACTGTGCGGGTAAGGTCGGCATTATAATTGCCGTATTCCGCGCCAAAATCCATAAGTATCAGTTCGCCGTCTTTACATTCCTTATTGTTCTCTTCATAATGCAGGGTACGCGCCCGGTCGCCCGATGCGAGGATACAGCCGTAAGCATGGCCGGTAGCCCTGTTGCGCAGAAACTCATGTGTTATTTCAGCTTCAATTTCGTACTCCATTACGCCGGGCTTCAAAAATTTCAATACCCGGTCCAGCGCTTTGGCGGTAATATCTATAGCTACTTTTGTTACTTCTATTTCTTCTTTTGTTTTTATGTTGCGCAGTTCTTTCATTATGCGTGCGGCACGGTCGTAATGATGCACGGGGTATTTCTTCATCACGTCCTGTACAAATACGAGGTCGGTGCGGTAAAGCTCGGTGTCTAAGCGGTTATGTTCATTGGTATTGAGATACACGGTATCTGCGCTGTTCATCATTACCTGCAGCATGGTATCAAAGCCATCGAGCCATTGCACGTTTTTTATGCCTGATATTGCGGTACCCTCTTCTTTCCGCAGTTTATGCCCCACCCATTTTTCCAGCAGTTCGTTTGGGCGAAGGAGTACCAGCACTTCACGCATGTTTTTATCCGGGTTGTCGGGGTAGAGCACAACTATTGTTTTTTCCTGCGTTATGCCGGAAAGCCACAAAACATCGGCGTCCGGCTTGTAGCCATAAGCGCCGTCCCCGCTTTTCGGGAATACCGGGCTTGCGGGAAATATAGCCAATGAATTGGGCTTCATTTTTTTAACAAAACGCTGCCGGTTTTGTTCGTATAACCTGGATGGTATGGGTAGATATTTCATTTCGATGAAAATAATGAGGTGTGAAGGTAAGGGAAGTTAGCAATTTGGTATGCGCCTATATACCGGGAATAAAAAAAGTTCAAAATAAATTTAGTTTATTTTATAAACTACTTTACATTTGTGTTCAGTTTATAAATAAAAACTCAAAAAACACATGATATGGAACTCGAAAACAAAGAACAACAACACCTGGAGTTGATCGCGGACATGATCAATGTTGCGAGGAAAGAATACAGTGATAACAGCTTCATCTACTTGGTTTGGGGATGGAGCGTATGCCTGGCCAGCCTTGCGCAATATGTATTGATACGTATGGGCAAGGATTACTACGGCATAGTATGGCTTGTATTAATTCCCGTGGCCATTTTGCACATAATATTTTCGGTGCGGCAAAAAAGGAATGAGCGGGTAAAAACACATATGGACAAGATCATCGGATACGTTTGGACTGCGGTGGGCATATCATATGGCGTAGTGGGCATATCCATAAGTGTAATGCAGTTGAGCGCGTACCCAGTATTCATTCTTTTATATGGCGTCGGCACCTTTATTTCCGGCGGTATTATGAACCTCAAACCTATGAAGGCAGGAGCTATTTGTTGCTGGGTAATTGCCGTAGTAGCATTTCATGTATCATTTGAGTACCAGTCATTGCTGCTATCTTTGTCGCTGGTATTGTCTTATATTATTCCCGGTCACCTGTTAAAAAACCGATTCAAAAAGAATGTTTAAGGAACTGGACCCTGTTTTACATTCGCAGCTAAGGTTAGCTGTTGTTTCCCTGTTAATATCAGTGGAAGAAGCGGAGTTTAATTTTCTGAAAGAAAAAACGAACGCCACATCCGGCAACCTGAGCGTTCAGATCGACAAGCTGAAAACAGAGGGCTATATAGAGATCAGTAAAAGTTTCAGGAATAATTACCCGCTTACGGTATGTAAAATAACGAAGAAGGGGATAAACGCTTTTGAAAAATATGTGGACAGCCTGAAATCTTACCTGAACCCTAAGGCCAAGTAATTTGTATGCTTCGCCGTTATTTTTTAACCGTTTACCGACTACCCCTTATAATTTGCCGAAATAAATTTTCATTTCATAATGGCAGCATATAGTTTTGCCTTAAAAATAAGCTAAAGAATGATGAAACGAATACACCCAATGCTTTTAATGCTGCTACCCTTGCTGCTTTCGGCGGCAATTGCACAGGCGCAATATAAAATAAGCGGCACGGTAACAGATAATAAGAACCAACCTATAAGAGGCGCAAGTGTGTACTTAGAAAATACCCTTGATGGCGGCACAACAGACAGTTTAGGTGTATTCAGGTTCACAACATCGGAAAAAGGGAACCAGACCATAGTGGCCTCGGAAGTGAGCCATGAGACCGGCGGCTTGCCGATAGTGATAATGGGCGATGTAAGCGGTATTGTGCTCCATTTAAAAGCAAACGCCGCGCACGACCTGGACGTAGTGGTTATTACCGCTGGCTCATTTGACGCATCGAATGATAAAAACAAAACGGTACTAAAGCCATTGGATATTGTAACAACCGCAGGCGCTAATGCTGATGTGGTAAAAGCAATTGAAATGTTGCCTGGTACGCAGCAGACCGGAACGGAGAACGGCCTGTTTGTAAGAGGCGGTGACGCGAGCGAACTGGCCATACTGGTGGATGAAATGGTGGTGCAGAATGCTTTTTTCAGCGGGCCTCCCGGCGTTGCCACCCGCAGCCGTTTCGGGGCGTTTAATTACCAGGGAATATCATTCAGCAGCGGGGGATACAGCGCCAGGTATGGGCAGGCGCTATCCGGCGTACTGGAATTGAATACCACAGACCTGCCCGATAAAAGCACCGTGAACCTGGGGATAAACATGGCAGGGTTATACGCATCAGGCACCAAGAAATGGAAGAACAGCGCATTGGATATTGGGGGCAGCTATAACAACCTTACTCCTTTTTATGGCCTGGCCACCACCAACTTCAAATTCTACAATGTACCGGTTGGCGGCAGCGGCAATCTGCGCTACGTATGGAAACCAAAGAAAGACGCCATACTGAAAATAACCGCCAACAGTTCTTATATGACCAGCGGTATAGCTGTACCTAATCCATATTCGGGGGTCTCCCCCACCGCTAATACGGATACCTTCGCCAAACAATTCAGTAAGCTGGGGGATACGGTGAATTTTTTGACGAGAGACCAGTATTATTATACCAACGTTTCTTACAAGCAATTATTTAAAGACAAGTATAGCCTGTTTGTAGCAGCCTCGTACAGCCTTGACCAAACCAATAATGCTTTTGGCAGCATACCAATAGACGAAACAGACCACCGTACACAATTCAGGGTAGAGGGCAAAGATTACTTTACCAGCAGGCTGAACCTGCTTGTGGGTACGGATGTGCAGAGCTATGGTATCTCTAAAAAATTCGACAACTATTTTTCGCAGGGATTTACCGAAACCATTGAATCTGGCTATACGGAACTGGAATGGACGCCAATAAACAGGATAGCCATAAGGCCGGGCATAAGATATGAATACAGCGAACTGCTCAATAAAAGCGATGTTGTTCCCCGTATATCTATGGCTATAAAAACAGGCAACCATAGCCAGGTATCATTAGCAAGTGGTTTTTTTTACCAGGACCCGGACAATATGTACCTGCTTGCCGGATTACGCCCCGGTATGCAGGAGGCTATTCATTACATTGCCAACTGGCAGTACACCAAGAATGACCGCACTCTGCGCCTGGAAGGGTATTATAAAAAATATACCAACCTGGTATTTGAACCGGATAACGCGACAGTAGCCAATTACGACCCGAGTAATTACCGGGTCATTACTCAAAATACAGTCGTTAACAACAACGGTTATGGCTATGCGCAGGGGCTGGAATTATTTTACCGCGATAAAAAAACAATAAAGAACCTGGACTACTGGATCTCATACAGCTATATTGACACCAAAAGGAAGTACCAAAATTATCTTTCAGAAGCAACGCCCACCTACATTGCAGACAATAATCTAAGTCTTGTCGGCAAGTATTTTGTGGACAAATGGCAGACCAACTTCAGCGCTACCTATAGCTATGCCAGCGGAAGGCCCTATTACAACCCTAATAATCCTACATTTTTAGGAGATAAAACACCAGATTTTAATAACCTGGCGCTGACAGTAGCGTATCTTCATACTTTTGGAAAATGGTTTACCGTATTCTACATTAGTATAGACAATATAACTAATCAGCATAACATTTTCGGATACAGGTATAGCTATGATGCGAATGGCCAGGTTACCAGCGCACCGCCAAGCCCCATAGTACCGGCCCTTTACCGCTCTATATTTTTCGGGGTGAATATGTCGCTGACCCAGTTTAAGAAAGATGAGCTGTAAGAATGTGAAAATTAGGGAATGTGAAAAGATAATAGATATTATAGCAAAAATGAATAGCCAAAATTGTAAATTTGCAAGGTATTAAAAGATAGAAAATGTATATAAAATCCGTAGAAATAACTAATATCCGATCTATCAGTAAATTCAAAATGGAATTTACTGAACCTGCAGGATGGCATGTATTGATTGGTGATAATGGCGCAGGAAAGTCAGGTTTTATTAGGTCCATTGCAGGAGCATTAATAGGGCCGGAAGAATTAAAAGGGATACAACTAAATTGGAACGAATATCTTAAATGGAAAGAAAAAAAAGGTAGTATTCTACTGAACATTGAACGTACCGATTTAGATGTACAAGGGGGGATTTCAGGGGTGGCCGAAAAATTCAAGGTACAATTGAATATAATAAGATCAGATACAGACTTAGCAGTATTAGATGAGAAAGGAGGCGCAAAAAGCCAGGCGAAAAACTCGCTTTGGGGTGGAAGATCTGGATGGTTCTCGGCTGGATATGGCTCTTTCCGAAGATTCACCGGCGGCTCTTATGACATGGATAAAGTGTATGAAAACCCCTCTTATACACGTTTAGCTGCTCATTTGTCTTTGTTTGGCGAGGATGTTGCATTGTCCGAAGCCACAAAATGGTTAATGAAACTCCATGTTGAAGTACTGGAAAAAAGCATATCTGAAAGTTTATTGATGGACATAAAAAAATTTATTAACTCTTCTGACTTTCTGCCATTTAAAGCCAAGCTAAAAGAAATTAGTTCTAAAGGAGTTACTTTCATTGATGGTAATGGTGCTGAAATTACGGTTTCACAGATGAGCGATGGGTATCGGTCAATATTGAGTTTAACTTTTGAATTAATACGGCAGTTAGTAAGAGTATATGGCGAAAATAAAGTGTTCCGTAATATCAGGAAGGAAGAAATGATCATTGATTTACCAGGAGTTGTATTGATAGATGAAGTGGATACACATTTACACCCCACATGGCAAACACGGATCGGGCAATGGTTTCGGAAATACTTTCCAAATATGCAGTTTATTGTTTCAACGCACAGTCCTTTAATATGCAGAGCATGTGATACGGGTTCTATCTGGCGGCTGGCGGCTCCCGGAAGTGAAATGGAATCAGGTGAAATTAAAGGAATTTCCAAAGACCGGCTTATTTATGGGAATGTGCTTGACGCTTATGGAACAGATGTTTTTGGCGAAGCAGTTACCATTTCAAAAAAATCATCGGACAGAAGAAAACGGATGGCTGAATTGAATATTAAATCGCTTACAGGTGAGGATTTAAGTAATGAAGAAAAAATTGAATTATTTGATTTAAAACAAATTTTCCCAACAGAAAAAACAAGAATGAAATGATTCGATTAAGAAAAGATATTAGTCCTTCAAAAGCCATTCTTAAAGAGTTGGGAATACTCCAGCAAGAAATCAACTCATTGAAAAGTTTTAAAGAACAAAATGTTTCAGCAAAGAAGTTATTCAAGCAGAAAAACACTAAAACAAACCCTGTTTTTAAAGAGGTGAGAATAAGCATATCTGAATTATGCAATAGGACTCGCAGATGTGTGTATTGTGAAGATTCTCTCGCTGATGAAATAGAGCATATTTATCCGAAAGATTTATTTCCTGAAAAGTGTTTTAAATGGGAAAATTACATTTATGCCTGTGGACCTTGCAATGGTCCGAAAAATAATAAGTTTGCTATATTTCGTAATTCAGACGGTGAATTTATTATTATCAATCCACCAAAAGGAATATCGGCAAAAAAACCACCCAAAGGGATAGCTGTAATGATTAACCCTCGTGAGGAAAATGCGATGGATTTTGTTTATCTTGACTTATCGCCCGGGTCGTTTTTATTTGTTCCGAAAAAATCGCTTAACCTAAAAGATAACAAGAGGGCTGTATATACTTTTGATGACATATTGCACTTAAATGAGCCGGAAAGAGAACCTACCAGGCAAGCCCGGGAAGATGCCTACGGAATGTATCAGGCAAGGTTATTCCAATACACACAAAACAAAAAAAATGGCACAGATAAAGCTAAACTTGATAAAATGATTGAAGGAATAAAAATGGAAGCACATGCAACAGTATGGAAAGAAATGCAGCGGCAACATATTGAAGGAAATTTAAAAAAAATTGATGCCGACGTTGATGACTTATTTATTAATTCACCCGAAGCATTAGAATGGTAGAGTACACAGGGAGAAATAAAATTATTAGAAAATTAGAAAACCAAAATTGAAAAACATAAAAACAATGAAAAAGATCATTTTAATGGGGGCAATGGCCCTGTCGGTAATGGGCGCGAATGCCCAGGATTTTAAAGAACCTTTGGCAAAGACATTTACCATTTTTGATACCAGCCAGGGGCTGGATGTAAAAACAGAGCAAAGCAATAAGCTATCGCTGATAGCTAAAAAATGGGGTGATACATGGGTTACACATTATTACGCATCTCTGAGTAAAACCATATTATCGTACATGGAAAAAGACCCGGGAAAGCGCGATGCCTACCTGGACGAAGCGGACAAGGAAAAAGAAGAAGCGGTAAGCCTGTTGGGTAAAGAAACTGACGAGACCTTTGTGCTGGGCGCCATGATAGCCAATGCCCGCATGGCTGTGGACCCGATGACCCGCTGGCAGAAATACGGCCAGATTTTCAGCGCCGACCTGGAAAGCGCGAAAGACCTGAACCCGGATAACCCGAGAATGTATTATTTGCAGGGCATCAGCAAATACTTCATGCCAAAGGCATATGGCGGCGGCAAGAAAACAGCAATGCCCTACTTTGAAAAAGCGGACGGATTATTTGCAAAAGAGACCGGTGGGGACATAACCAAGCCATATTGGGGAAAACAAAAGAACAGTTATTTCCTCATGCAGTGCAAACAGGAAGACAAGGAGTAACTGATAATCAGTGGTATGTGTTGCTGGCACGATAGTGTTATACACAGAGGAAAGAAACAGTAAATATTTTCCCGTCTGATACCACTCCTCTTATTTTTTCCCACCCTCAGGGGCTGACGCAAAAGCGCCAGCCCCTGACTTATTTTATACCCCTGGCCATCATTAGTGAGAAGAATTATTCTTTATCAGGATCTTCATCTGGACAACCAGGATCGCCTTCATTAATACAGTCTATACCTTTTGCATTATCTATTGGAATAATTTTTTCTTGTTTGAAATCAACTTTCCATGCTTTTATTACCCGGTCAAAAAAAGGTTTTTCGTAATCGGTATAAACAAGAGCGATTATTTCAGAATGCAGAATAGTATCCTGTTGGCAAATGCCCCATTCTACCTCCAAACTATCATTAATATTATTAACATTAATGGTATCCAGTATCTTATAGTCGGGCTTTTGTTTATCTGTAAGGAAAAGTATTTGCTCAAAAATGATTACGTCATTTTTATCGCCTTTAAGATGTTGAATGCAGTAATTATAATTTCCTGAATTATTTGTTTCACCAATTACTCCGCCACCAAGGTCTTTGTAATCTTTCATCTCTGGTATTGTTTTAATATTCCTGAAAATAATACCATAAAGCAAGTTTTTATTATTGCCATTTTCGTTACAACCATAAGAGACTATACCCAAAAAAAGTAGAAAAATGCAATGCCTTTTCCTTATAAAAGCCTCATACAATTTTATGAATTTCATAGGTAATGTTTTATCAAAATAGATTATCTGCTACTACCAAAGGTAGATTTGGCGCTGCACCCCGAGCGTTCTGATTGTTAGTTGCATGGCAGTTTAATTTTAAGTAAGTACAAAAAAATCAAAGAGGAGAAAAATCAAAATTGAAAACAAGATCGCCTATACTTTTCATAAGCTCGTCAAAATAAGTTTTTTTCATCCTGGTAAGCAATCTGCTGGAAATATCCTCTTTCAAAGCTAAAACCAAGAGGTGCATCCTGGCATGGCATCCCGATTTTCTCAATGGTGTTTCAAACATATCATCTGTAAGCTCAAAAGAATAATCATCCTTACGCGGAGAAGAGGTGATCATAATAGCAATAAATGTTTGCTCGTGCTGGTTTGCTTCTCTTACTGATAATACTATATGCGGGTGATGGTCGGCTGTTGCATCGAAAGGATGGGGAAGCAGATAAACTTCTCTCTGGTTAATTGGCATATATGGTCCTGAGTGTTTTAGCTGTTCGCCCTACCGCACCCTTAGCTAATTCTGTAGTTTCAATTGGTTCTTTCTTGTTTGCCTTTTTTAATATCCGCAAACAGGAATAAAAATTAGCAATTGTTTCCTGGATTTCTTTATTCAATAATGCCAGTTCAGCGTCTTTACAACCAGGTTTATTTATTTGACTGTCAATATTTGCCTGTACCTCAATATTTAATTTTACCAGGTTGCTTACCAGGTTTATCTCTTTACTTAAATCCTTATTAGAAACAGCTTCATATGATTTCTCCAGGTCAGTAAGCAGCCATATGGATACGATCAACTGGTAGTTAAATGTTTTTTTTATTTTGGCTTGTTTAGATGATAAAACAAAAGTAGAAACAGGTTCACTAAAGTAAAAAAGAATTGCTTTTTTACTTTGTTTTACATCTAATGATGTTTGATTGATTACCGTATTATAATCTAAAAACATAGCCATATTTTCTAAACAAAAACAATAGTATATCCCAAACTCACTATAAGGAACCAGGCCCCGCATAATAGCATTGCGGCAAAACTATATTACAAAGATAAGATTACTTTTTGGAAAATGTGCTACTGGGACAAATCCCTGATTCCCAATTACAAACACTTACGCCACACTTTTTTCAAAAGATTTTTTCGCATAGCCGTTCCTTTTTTCCTGGGCTTCTTTGGCGGCTTTTATGAAGGCAACAAATAACGGGTGGGGATTCTCAACCGTGCTTTTGTATTCCGGGTGAAACTGTACGCCTATATAGAAAGGATGGTCTTTCAGTTCCACGATCTCTACCAGGTTAGTAGCGGGGTTTTTACCTACCGGTATGAAGCCGGCGTTTTCAAAGGCATCGGCATAGTGGTTATTAAATTCGTAGCGGTGACGGTGGCGCTCTGAGATGTTGGTATTGCCATAGATAGCCGCTGTGTTCGAGTCCCTGTGCAGTTCGCATTCATAACTTCCCAAACGCATGGTACCGCCTTTTTGGGTAATGGTTTTTTGTTCTTCCATCATGCAGATAACGCCCTGATCGGTATCCGGGTCCATTTCGGTGGAGTGTGCTTTAGGCATGTTCAGCACATTGCGGGCAAACTCCACGCAGGCCATCTGCATACCGAGGCATATACCAAAGAAGGGTATTTTGTTTACCCGCGCATAGCGTATTGCATCAATCTTGCCTTCTATACCACGGCTGCCAAAACCGGGAGCTACAAGTATAGCGTCCAGGTTGTGCAGTTTTTCTTTCGCATTCTCTTTGGTAAGATATTCGGAATGTATGTTGCGCACTTCCACTTTGCACTCATTCATGGCTCCCGCATGTATCAGCGCTTCCAGTATTGATTTATAAGCATCCTGCAGTTCCACGTACTTGCCAATAAGCCCTATGGTTACCTTGCTTTTCGGGTAACGGAGCTTATTCAGAAATTCTTTCCATTTCGACAGGTCGGGTTCATTGCCTAATGGCAGATTCATTTTTTCGAGGCAGATCACATCCAGTCGTTCGCGCATCATTTCCAATGGCACACCATAGATAGTATCTGCGTCCAGGGCTTCTATTACTGCATCCTGTGTTACGTTGCAGAAGAGGGCTATCTTTCTTTTCAGGTCTTTATAAAGCGGCTCTTCTGTGCGGCATACGAGTACATCCGGCAGCAGCCCATGCTCGCTCATCATCTTTACGGAGTGCTGTGTGGGCTTTGTTTTCAGTTCTTTCGCGGCCTTCAGGTAGGGTATCAATGTAAGATGAACCACGAGGCAGTTCTCCGTACCCATTTCCCATTTAAGCTGGCGCACCGCTTCTATATAAGGCAGTGATTCTATATCGCCCACCGTGCCGCCAAGTTCTGTAATCACTATATCGAATTTATTATCCTCGCCCAGCAGCAGCATACGCCGTTTTATCTCATCGGTTATATGCGGTATCACCTGCACTGTTTTGCCGAGGTAGGCGCCTTCGCGCTCTTTGTTGATAACGTGCTGGTATATGCGGCCTGTGGTCACATTGTTGGCCTGCGAAGTGAATGTATTGAGGTAACGCTCGTAGTGGCCCAGGTCAAGGTCGGTTTCCGCGCCATCTTCCGTTACATAGCATTCGCCATGCTCGTAGGGGTTCAGGGTACCGGGGTCCACATTTATATAGGGGTCGAATTTCTGGATGGTTGTGGTGAAACCACGCGCCTGTAACAATTTTGCGAGGGACGCTGCTATTATCCCTTTTCCTAAAGATGAAGTAACGCCACCGGTTACAAAAATATATTTTGTCATAACGCTCCTGTTTTGTAAAGACCGGTGCGCAGCTATGGTAAAACAATAAATACTGGGAAGTAGCTCTTGCGGTCGGACAAAGATACAAATAAAAATGAAATGCTGAATATGAAAAACAGAGAATTTGTTTGGGTGATTGAAATAAAAAACAAGATCGCAATGGCAGCTTTTTGTAATGCACGGGTTTGTAAGTAAATTGTAGGGTCTGATGGTTAAGTAAACGAGTGAAAATAAACACAAAGTTGAACTACTGAGGATACAAAGTGAGCTTTGTGGCCCTTGTGAATTTCTTTGTGGTCTTAGTGGTAAAAAAACAAGTGCATGGAAAACGGGCTGAATACAAACCAACGTAAGATCATCCATATTGATATGGATGCGTTTTATGCGTCTGTGGAGCAGCGCGATAACCCGGAATACAGGGGTAAACCGATCGCGGTAGGGGGCAGGCCCGAAGGCAGGGGCGGCGTGGTAGCTACGGCAAGCTATGAAGCGCGTAAATTCGGCATAAAGTCTGCAATGCCCTCAAAGAGAGCGTTGGAGCTTTGCCCGGAGGTGATCTTTGTGCTGCCAAGATTTGACGCTTATAAAGAAGCATCGCAAAAGATACGGGAAATATTCCGCCGCTATACCGACCTCATAGAGCCGCTATCGCTTGATGAGGCTTACCTCGATGTTACCAAGGACAAACAGAATATAGGGTCTGCCATAAAAATAGCGAGAGAGATAAAGCAGGCTATAAAAAATGAACTACAGTTAACGGCGTCAGCCGGGGTTTCTGTAAACAAGTTTGTAGCCAAGATAGCCTCTGATATTAATAAACCAGATGGGCTTACCTTCATAAGTCCAGCGGATATTATAACATTTATGGAGCAGCTACCGGTGGAAAAATTTCATGGCGTTGGGAAGGTAACTGCCGATAAGATGAAGAATATGGGCCTGCATACCGGCGCCGACCTGAAGAAGCTGGAAGAAGAGGAACTGGTACAGCATTTTGGCAAGACAGGCAGATTTTATTACCGAATAGTACGGGGTATAGATGAACGAGAAGTGCAGCCCCACCGCGAAACAAAATCGCTTGCCGCCGAAGATACTTTTGCAGCAGACCTTACCGACATAAATGACATGAATGCCGAACTGGAAAAAATAGCCGCAACAGTAGCCGCCCGCTTAGAAAAACACCAACTGAAGGGAAGAACGGTAACGCTAAAAATAAAGTACAACGATTTCAAACAAATAACCCGTAATCAATCTTTTGCGGAGCCTATAAGAGATATGGAAACGATATTAACCACCGCGAAAAAGCTATTAGCTACCACAGACCCGGCAGGTAAGAAAATAAGGCTGCTGGGTATTTCTATTTCTAATTTCGGGGTGGTGGTAAGAAATGAACGGAGGGATAAGAGCGGGCAATTGGAGTTGTTTACGATTGAGTGAGAAAACCAAAGTATTTTTTCGTAACTTTAGGCATTAATAAATCACTAACCAGGTGAAGAAAACAAACAAATACCGCTTGATTTCATTATTGATAAGCTAACCAATTCTATCGAAAATGTCCTCACCGGGGATAGTTTTCAAACTGATGTTACATTGGTTTCTGTTGCAGACCTGAAAACCATAACAAAGAAAAACGGGTGGGTATTTGATTGGAAGTATGAATTAAAGCAACCGGAAAGAGAAGTGTACAAACTTGCGATTGTAAATAATGCTACTGTCATACAGGGATTGGTCAGCTTGGAAATGCGAAGTGACCATGTATATATGCACCTCATTGAAAGTGCGCCTTTTAATAAGGGAAAGAAGAAAGTTTATGAAGGTGTGCCTGGAAATTTAGTTGCTTATGCCTGCCGCCTGTCTTTTCAAAGAGGATTTGAAGGCAACGTTTCTTTCTTTTCAAAAACACAGCTTGTTGACCATTACATAAAAACATTAGGAGCATTTCATTTTGGAGGCCGTGTTATGATAATTGATAAGAATGCGGCTGCAATACTTATTGATAAATATTTTAAAAACCAAATACCATGAGATACAAAAAAAATGAGCTTGACGTTGATTTTATTGGTGACCCAAATAAGCCTTTAACCGAAGAAGAAGCTAAAGCAATCAGCGAGTATATTAAAGCTAAAAAAGCCGAATCCGGTAAAGCACATTCAGCGCCAAAAAGACGTGTTGCAAAACGGGATAAAGCATTGGCTTAATGAAATTCATTGAAGCTACTTGTTAACCGGCGCAAGGCAATTACTGCTTGCTATTTTTTCATTTGGCTTGGGTGCGTATGAAGCCCGTTATCGCGATAGCTATCAAGAGCGTTTTATATATAGTTCTGGATGGTCGCCTTGCGGAACATCCATAACGACACGAATAATGTAAATAGTATGCAAGAAAAACTACTCACTTATGGTCTTCTTGAAAATAAACTAATAAACATTCAAGAAGTTAATAAAGGTCTTGCTTGTGGCTGTATTTGTCCGGGATGCAAAAAACAATTAATAGCAAAAAATGACAAGGATAATCAACGGGTACCTCATTTTGCTCATTATCCGGGTGTTGAATGTTTTGGTGCCTATGAATCTGCACTACACCTAATGGCAAAACAGGTATTAAAAAAGTCAAGGACCATAAGGACACCGGATTTTCACTATGATTATGATAATACAAATACCGAATCTTTTTATAAATTAGGTCAGATAATTGAATTTGAATTTGTGGACATTGAAGAGGTGCCAGATGATGCTAAATATAGGGAAGTTAAACCAGACGCCATTGGCTATAAAGATAATAGTCGCTTATTTATTGAGTTTGCAAAAACGCATTTTGTAAATGAGGGCAAAAAAGAAAAACTGAAAAAAATTAATGTCGCAACTGTTGAGTTAGATATTTCTAATCTAATCTTAGATACTGAAGCAATGAGACAATT
>Ga0206825_1089_pt1 | contig 18326 bp, 19 predicted proteins | sample Alteio_BWOrgCont_79_FD_152875 | JGI IMG/M metagenome (GOLD analysis project Ga0206825, IMG submission 152875) | Enriched cells from forest soil in Barre Woods Harvard Forest LTER site, Petersham, Massachusetts, United States -... | ecosystem: Environmental > Terrestrial > Soil > Temperate forest >...
GCTGCAAACCCGGCAGATACCGGCGAGGGCAGCGACGCAAGCCAACTACTGCGTTGGAAATACTTTATGAGCGACCGTATAAGCCTTGATGTGGCTGTTGGCGCTGATATGAGTGGAACATTATAATGGATTTTTGGGCAGAAATTCCTGCGGGCTACATTCTAATATTTTGGCGATTTCATTAAGATGATTGACATTGTATTTTTGAGCATATTTGCCGCTTTCAATCATTCCGATAAAACCGTTGGATACATCAAGTTCAAAGGCAAGTTGGGATTGTGATATGCCTTTTGCAAGTCTTTTTTCTTTTACCTTTTGTATTACATACTTGTCAACCGTAGAAAGCATCGTGTTGAAAAGTAAAATGAAGCAAAAAAATAAACACTTATGTATGAGTGAGTTTTTAAATTTTTTATGTATATTGCAGTTGAAATACTAATGCGTATCTTATATACTTCGTAGCTTTATGTAAGAAAAACCATTAAAAATGAAAACCTTACTTACACTCCTTATTTCTTTTTTCTCTTTTGCAGCTACTGCGCAAATACCAGAGCCGGCAATGCTTTGGTTAAGAGAGTATGGAGGAAATGGAGATGATCAGGTTGAGCCATTTGTTACAAAAACTCAAGATAAAGGCTTCATTAGTTGTATTAATAGTAACTCTGCTTATGGTACAGGAAATATTGATTCATTTTGCAGTATGTCTGATAGCCGAAATATTTTTATCAAATATAATTCAGATGCAGGCGTAGTAGAATGGACTAAATGTTTTACTGATGGGCATATTTACATGTACCCAATTGACAGTGGCAATTTTATTTTCGGAGGACAAGGCTATGGAGCTGCTTGGGAATTTTTTATAGAGAAAACTGATTCGGTTGGGGACAATTTCTGGCGTAAAACATACGGAGGTGAGGCTGCCTCTGCTTTGTTAAGAGGTATGATGCCAACCAATGATGGCGGCTATATTATGTTTGGTATTGTTTATTATACAGATACCGATTTTACTACCCACTATGGCATGTATGGGGCTGATATGGGTGTATTGAAAGTGGATAGTAACGGTAATAAAGTATGGAGCAAAGTAATTGGCGGCACAGGCGACGATGAAGCAGCGGCAATAGTCCCTGCGCCGGGCGCCGGCTGTTATATAGTAGGCTATACTACATCAGGTAATTACGATTGTACCGGCAACCATGGCGGTTCTGATGCATACGTCGCAAGATTAGACAGTAACGGCAATATTTTATGGCATAACGACCTGGGCGGTAGTAATAATGATGGGGGAGGGGGTACTAATGCCTATCCCGATGGAAATGGCGGCGTGATCATCGCTACCATAAGCGGGTCGGATGATGGAGATGTAAGCCACCAGATAGACACCGGGGGCTTTGATATTTGGGCGATTGATGTGGATAGCAATAATCACATTCTGTGGAATAACTGTTATGGGGGGGGGGGTATGAAATTCCAAATGCTGTTTGCAAAGCAATGGATGGCAGTATATGGATAGCCGGATATACGCAGGGGGCAGGAGGCGAGGTAGGTACCGGATTTGGCGGCCCGTTTGATGCATGGTTTGTACATGCTGATAATACAGGCAATCTTTTAAGTGCCAAAGTATTAGGCAGCAGTGGGCAGGATGAAGGTTTTATGGTATATCCACTTTCAAATGGCAATGTTATCGCTGGCGGTTATTACGAAAATGGCAATGGTTCATTTGACACATCGTGGGGTGGAGTAGATGCTTTTATAGTCGAATTTGGCTCATGGCCAGAGCATGTAATTAACTTATCAAAAATAAACAATAGAGTAAAAATCTATCCAAATCCGACTAATGAACAAGTAACAATTACAACAGAACAACAAAACAATTGTGATTTAATTATTACTGATGTTGTTGGTAAAATAATCTACAAAACAAGACTTAATGATTTAATACAAATACAGGTAAGTGGCTGGCCACCTGGTATATACTATGTGCAAGCGATTAGTGAAAGTGGTTACAAAGAAGTGCAGAAACTGGTAATCCAATAACCGTTCGGCTAACGCTCACGGTGACAGTGATAGTAAACAATTTTAAACACACAAATTATGAAGCACACACTACTCCTGTGCCTGCTACTGGCATGTTCGTTTAATTCAAATGCACAGTTGCTTACGGTATATGATTCTGCCATTAATTACCACATGTCCCCGTCCTTTTATGCGGCTATGGATACGCTGATAGCACAGGCGGCAATTACTGCTGACACTGGCGAAAGCCCCGCTTACATACTCACGCGGCAAAAATATTTTATGAGCGACCGTATAAGCCTTGATGTGGCGCCGGGCGCTGATATGAGTGGAACATTATAATGGATTTTTGGGCAGAAATTCCTGCGGGCTACATTCTAATATTTTGGCGATTTCATTAAGATGATTGACATTGTATTTTTGAGCATATTTGCCGCTTTCAATCATTCCGATAAAACCGTTGGATACATCAAGTTCAAAGGCAAGTTGGGATTGTGATATGCCTTTTGCAAGTCTTTTTTCTTTTACCTTTTGTATTACATACTTGTCAACCGTAGAAAGCATCGTGTTGAAAAGTAAAATGAAGCAAAAAAATAAACACTTATGTATGAGTGAGTTTTTAAATTTTTTATGTATATTGCAGTTGAAATACTAATGCGTATCTTATATACTTCGTAGCTTTATGTAAGAAAAACCATTAAAAATGAAAACCTTACTTACACTCCTTATTTCTTTTTTCTCTTTTGCAGCTACTGCGCAAATACCAGAGCCAGCTATGCTTTGGCTGCATGGGTATGGTGGAAATAGTGAGGTTGGCGCAAATGTTTCTCCACAATTGGATGGGGGTTTTATTATAGCTTTAGCAGCAAACACAAATGTTGGTAACATAGATTCATTTTGCTCGTTAAGTGGGGATAAATCAGTTTTTATGAAGTTTAACTCTGACGCATCTGTACTTGAATGGAGTAAATGTTATTTCCAGAATTTTGATGATAGCGGCTTTGGGTATATGTTCGCTACGCCTGACGGCGGTTATATTTTGGGCGGTGGGGGATTTGCTGCTTCGCATACAATACTTATTCATAAAGAAGATGCAGCAGGCACTATATTATGGAGTAAAACCTATGGAGACAGCGCGGAAGTGTTAACTGAAAGCATGATGGCTACACAGGATGGCGGCTATATTGTTGTAGGCGAAGTTTATTATACCAACTCTGATTTCCCGATACATTATGGTAGCTCAATGGATGAAGATATTGCAGTGATAAAAGTAGATAGCAATGGCAATAAAGTATGGAGTGAGGTAATAGGCGGGTCTTCAATAGACCTCCCTGTTTCCGTGATTCCTGCACCGGGTGATGGCTGCTATATTGTTGGGACTACTCTTTCTAATGACCATGATTGTACCGGGAACCACGGCGGGGATGATGTTTATTTAGTAAGATTAGACTATAATGGAAATATTGTGTGGCATAATGATATTGGCGGCTCTGGAGGAGACCAGGGAAACTATGCAGCAACGGATGGTGCAGGCGGGGTAGTGATAGCGGGGGCCAGTAATTCACCTGATGGGGATAGAACACATTTCCCAAGTTACGGATGCCCGGTATGGGCATTGCAGGTGGATAGCAATAATAATATTTTATGGAACAATTGCTATGGGGGGGGGGGGCAGCAATTGCTACCCCAATGCAATATGCAAAGCAACAGATGGAAGCATCTGGATAGCTGCGGTATCTACTCTGATAGGCGGACAGGTGGACACAGCGTATGGACTGGATGATGCTTGGTTTCTGCATATTAGCGATACGGGTAATGTAATTGATGCAAAAGTTTTAGGAAGTGACGAGTTTGATAGAGGTTTAATGGTATATCCTTTATCAAATGGAAATGTAATAGCGGGTGGTTTTTATGATGATGCGGGAGGAACATTTTCATCTATAGTAACATATGATTCATATCCATACAGCAATGCTTTTCTTACAATTTTTTCACAATCGCCAGCGGCTGTTAGCCAATTACCTAATCATTTTCCTATAGCAATTTACCCGAACCCGGCAAATCAAACGATAACAATAAAAGGAAACCAGAACAATAATTATGGAATAGTAGTTACTAATGTTTTAGGGCAAATAATTTATCAAACAAGTTTTTATGGCGAAGCAGAGATACCTGTTAATGAATGGCAGAAGGGTATGTATTATGTGCAGATAAGTAATGCAGATGGGTATAGAAGTGTGCAGAAAATAATAGTGCAGTAAAAACACTTTTTTTAATCCTCATTTTCCCAATTTTCGGAAGGTATGGGGTTGTCAGGCATAAAATCTTTTGGGGAACAGCCCAACTCGTAAGCGAGCCTGTTCAGATGATTTAAGTTGTACTTGCTTGGGATATTCGGGCTTTCTATTTGGCTGATAAAACTTGTTGTTAAACCTAATAAACCGGCAATGTATTCCTGTGAAAATTTTTTTTGAATGCGTAGCGCTCGAACCTTGTCAATGACGGCAATTTCAAATTTTGTTTTCTTTGGCATATCCATGACTGCCAAAAAGGAAAAAATATTTTGTTTGGTTATTAGTTATAACTAACAAAAATGATTATCTTAGCATTTAATAAACCTATCTTTATGTAACAAACTATACAAAAAATGAAACCATTTTTTACTTTTCTTTTTATTGTTCTTGCTTTTTCTGTTACAGCGCAAATACCAGAGCCTGCTATGCTTTGGCTAAGAGGGTATGGTGGAAATGGGTTCAATAATGTAGGTACTTTTGTTACAACAACAAATGATGGTGGTTTTATAGTTGGTATCGGCACTAATGCTATTCCTGGTAGTGGTAACATAGATTCATTTTGCAGTAGTAGTTTAAGTGGGGATAGAGAAATTTATTTAAAATACAATGCAGATGCAAGTATTTTGGAATGGAGTAAATGTTTTATCAATGGCGGTTTTATTTTTCCTGTTAGTAATAATGATTTTATTTATGGAACGAATACAGACCCTGCAACCGGCTGGGCGTTTGTGATTGGAAGAGAAGATTCAAATGGTACAATTATATGGAGCAAGACCTATGGAGACAGTGCAGATGCAATACTATACTGCATGTTAGCTACCAATGATGGCGGCTATATAATGGTTGGAGAAACTAACTATACCGACAGCGATTTTCCAATACATTATGGTACCTGGACGGATGCAGATATAGCCGTAATAAAGGTGGATAGTAATGGTAATAAGGTGTGGAGTAAGGTCATTGGTGGATCATCAGAAGATGATGTAGTATCTGTTATAGCAGCCCCGGACGATGGCTGCTATATCGTAGGCACTACTCTTTCCAATGACCACGATTGTACTGGCAATCATGGCGGAGATGACGTTTATTTAGTAAGGTTGGATAAGAATGGAAATATTGTGTGGCATAATGATATTGGCGGCTCCGGCGGAGATCAGGGAAACTATGCAGCAACGGATGGCTCTGGTGGGGTAGTGATAGCCGGAGCCAGCAATTCGCCTGACGGAGACCGGACACATTTCCCAAGTTACGGATGCCCTGTATGGGTATTGCAGGTGGACAGCAATAATAATATTTTATGGAACAATTGCTATGGGGGTGGGGGCAGCAATTGCTACCCCAATGCTATATGTAAAGCAATTGATGGGAGTATCTGGATTGCGGCGGTGTCAACATTAATAGGAGGGCAAGTTGATACACAGTATGGCGGTGATGATGCCTGGTTTCTGCATATAAGCGATACTGGCAATGTAATTAATGCAAAAGTTTTAGGTAGTAATCAGGATGACAGGGGTATGATGGTTTATCCCTTATCAAATGGAAATGTTATAGCCGGTGGTTTTTATAATGACCCCAATGGCTCTTTTTCAGGCATTCCGTGGTATGGTGGTACGGATGCTTTCCTAACCGTATTTGAGCCATCACCAGAAAATGTAACGAAAATATCAGCTATAAGTAGTGGTGTAAAAATTTATCCCAATCCTGCTAATGAAATAATAACTATTAAAACTGAACAAACGGGCAATTATGATTTAGTGATTACAGATGAAATTGGCCACCAGATTTATACAGCAAGAATTATAGAAAAGATAGAAATATCAGTTAATGATTGGGTAAAAGGAATGTATTATGTGCAAGTGATAAATAGCGATGGTTATAAAGAAGTGCAGAAACTGGTAATTGAATAGCATTTTTATAAGCAATTTTTATTAAACGCACAGATTATGAAACACACACTACTTCTATGCCTGCTTGTATGTAGCAGCCTGCTTGCTACTGCCCAATATATGACCGTATATGACTCGGCGGTACGTTACCGGATGTCGCCCACTTTTTCTGTAGCTGCCGATATGCTTATACAACAAGCTGCTGCAAACCCGGCAGATACCGGCGAGGGCAGCGACGCAAACCAACTACTGCGTTGGAAATACTTTATGAGCGACCGTATAAGCCTTGATGTGGCTGTTGGCGCTGATATGTATGCGCCAATGAGCAGCGCGCTAAGCAGCTACATGACCTACTATGGCGATTACTGCCCCGGTAGCGGCTTTACGGGAAACTGGAACTGCATAGGGCCGTTCAATAACTATTATTACGGAACTTATTCTCCTTTGGAGGAGCAAGGCAGGATAAACGCAATATGGGTAAACCCCGTGAGCGGCACCATATTGGCAGGGAGCGATGGCGGAGGATTGTGGAAAAGCACCAATAATGGTTATAACTGGCACAATATAACCAGCGGCAGCGGTGTGGGGAGCGTGCTGGGTATGCCGGGCGTGACGGCTATTGCCGTGAACCCCTGGGACACTAATACCATTTACATAGCCACTGGTGTGACATCGCAATATAAAAAATCGGGAGGGTATAGCCTGGGGCTTGTTTATACAACAGATGGAGGAGCTACCTGGAATGCGGACGCCGGCTTCAGCTCCTATGCTTATTATTGGGGCGACCCATCGGAAGGCGCTTACCCCACAATAATAAAAATGGCCTACATGCCCGGCACACAGCAGTTGTATGTGCTGACACAGGGGGGTAATGTTTATCAATTAGACAATCCCGCTGCTTCGTGGACCAATATGGAACTGCCGGTATGGACGGATGGCTTCCCTTCAGCTTCAGGTATGGACTTCAGCAGGCTGGTACAGGGCAAGGTAGTGGTGACCACCAATGCAATCAGCTATCCAAGCGGGTCGCCATGTATCAGCAATCTTTGGGTAATGGACACCGCAAGCCCCACTATATGGACGCAGATAAATATGCCCACCGATTCTGTGCAACCACCAGGTGGAGGGGCGATTGGGCTTTCGGTGTCATCAACAGATTCTGCTTATATCGTATTTACAACCGGAACAAATGCACCTTACAAAGTCCGGCTTGTGAAAACTGCTATCAGCGCTTATACCCCCAGAACATTGACTACCGCGTTTCCGCCTGGTATGCAGGACTTTGCGGTTTCGCAGGGTAACGACAGCGTGATCTATGTGGCATTGTATGGTACAGATTACGGCGCATTGACTGTGTCCACTAATGAGGGAGCCAGTTTTTTTCACAGGTCGGGCAACGACCATGTGGACGGGCGGTGCCTGTATATAGCGAGCGCAAGCAGCAACCATATGAATGATGTTGTCTTTTTGGGTACCGACGGCGGCGTAGCTGAAAAGGGCGCAGGCAGCAGTATTACCCATAGTATTACCGGCGATAGCCTTGCGGTAACAGAGTTTTACAGCCTGGGCAATACGGAGGCTAACGAAAATATAATAGTTGCCGGGGCGCAGGATAACGGGGAATTTTCGTACATAGCCAACCGGGCTGTACCCTGGAATATTGATAATACTTGCTGTGACGGGCAAATTGCTAAAATGATGCCTGATAATGTAGAAAACGCAATTGGCGAAAGCAATAATGATACCATACCAAACCTGCTATACCAATGGACATTTTCGGGAACCGGCAGCGCCATAGCGCCTATAAAGGCTCCTTATCCTTATGAACAGTCTGTTATTACACGGCCTATCTTTTTCGACCAGAACGATAGCAGCTATGTAGGCTATGAGCACATCTGGGAAAAAGGTATCGGGGACACGCTATGGCACCGGGCATTTGCAGCCGACCCAATAGATTTCCCGGATACGGAATTTGCAAAAGGGGCTATTGATATGTATATGGATGATAGCAATAACAACAATGTTTATGTGGCCTATTTCGGAGCTACCAGTAAACCGGCAAGCGATACTTTCGGAACTTTGTTTTTTTCAAATAATGCTAAAAGCACTAATCCGCTATTTCCTCCCATATGGACAAACAGAACTCCTTCTATATGTACATACGACCAGATAAACAGCATAGCAGTGGACCCAAAAAACAGCAGCCGGATATGGGTGGGCTTCGCGAATATAAATAACAGTATGGTGGGCACCAGCCCTGCAACAATGACCAACAGGGTTTGGTACTCAGACTCTGCGGGCAAAGTTGGTACGTGGGTAGATATATCAAAAGGGCTAAGCGCGATGCCGGTGAATAAGCTGTTGTACCGCAAAGGGAGCAATGATGAACTGTTTGCGGGTACCGATGTGGGCGTATTTAAGTGGAACGACACCACCCTTAGCTGGCAGTGCTATAATAACGGCCTGCCGCCGTGCATAGTAATGGATATGGAGATAAACTACTGCGCGGGCAAGCTGCGGGTAGCTACATACGGGCGCGGTATATGGGAGACGCCGCTGGAAGATATAGCGCCGTTACCCACAACGGTAATCAATGGCCCCGGCACTACTACCTGGCGCAATAATATGTACCTGCAAACATCTGTGGATATAAAGGCCGGGGCAATACTGCATATAGTCGGAGACACCATACACATGCCTAAAGGCGCCATATTTGCTGTAGAGCCGGGCGGTAAGCTGGTGGTGGATGATGCGGAAATAACCAATAGCTGCATCCAATGTATGTGGCAGGGCATACAGGCATGGGGCAATAACTTTTTGCCGCAAACGGCAGCTAACCAGGGCTGGGTGGTGATAAAGAACGGCAGTACGCTATCTAATGCTATTATGGCCACCTGCAACTACAATCTTGCCGTGGGCTTTGGGTCTATGGGTGGTATTATACAGGCGTCTAATTCCTTTTTTATTGACAATCATAACGCGGCTTCTTTCGAGGTGTATGACAACTGGAACCTTGCGCTTACGGTATTGTCGCCCAATGTTTCGTATTTCAATAATTGCACGTTCGGGCTGGATACTAATTATAAAGGTGATGCTATGGGATTGCCAATGAGCAACCATGTGAGCCTGCATGATGTGGAGGGTGTGAGCTTCTCCAACGATGTCTTTTATAACCGGGATACGGTATTGCTGGACAAGGGGCTTGGAGACGGAATACATGCGGTAAACGCAGGTTTCAACGTTTCTGGCGGGAACACAAGTTTCAGCGGGTTTACCAATGGCATAGATATACAGGGCTTGATGGGCTATGACCCTATTATCAGCATAGATTCTGCATCATTCGATACGGTTTCAGTAGGCGTTTATGTTTCAGGCATTACGGGGGTTTCGGTTACGCGGGGCAACTTTACTGTGGGGCATGGAAGGGGTGTTAATGATGCATCTTCGCCTTCTTTTACAGGCTGCTACCAGAATATAGGGATAATGATGCAGAACACGGCTCACTTTCGTATGGAGGGAAATAATTTTGAGGGCAAGCCAAGAAGCATTTACGGGTGGGATAATTATGGGGCTGTAGTTGCAAATTCCGGCGAGAACATAAACACGGTATATAGGAATACATTTGGCGATAGCCTGACAATGGGTGTATATGCGATTGGCGGCAATTATTTGTCTGGATTTACCGGATTAGAAATTTCCTGCGATACCTTCCTGGAAAATGTGAATGATCTATATATAGCGAGCGATGGCGGGGCTTATGCACAAGGAATAGGATATTATCAAGGTTCTCCTGGCAGCCCTGCTGGAAACACTTTTTATGGTTCAACACAAAACATAGTAAATAATTGCGATCTTATTGATTATTTTTATTCTAATCCACTATACGCAGCAGATTACCCTTATTATCATACATCTGGTTCGGGTATTGTAATGTTATCCCCCTCATCCGAAGAAAATTCATGTCCGTCAAGTTTTGCTACTACGCATGGCAGTAGCGGATGGCGTGAAGGCACGGGCGCACTTGACCCAAGCACTTTGCGGACTGATGAAGCGGCATTCCGTGCCAACCAAGCAGTATTCCTTGATTCGCAGGCGGTGTATAACGGGCTGATAGATTTCGGGAATACGGACTCTTTGGTAAGCATAATTCAACTGAGCAACGATACGGCTGCGCTCTATACCACGCTGCATGGCGGCAAGCCCTTTATATCGGAGACGGCGCTGGATACGGTGACGGCATACATGGCATTGCCATACTACTCCATGATGCAGGTACTGCAGCAAAACCCGGACGACCTGCACGATAACGCTTTTCTTACTTATGTGCAGGCGGCATACAGCCTCTCCATCTCCGATATGGACCTGCTTGCGGCAGCGGCAAGTAATACCACGCGGCGCACAACGCTGGAACAAACTATGGGCGCATTGCAGACGACCCTGGCCAATGAGGGGAATGTGATACTGATGGCGCTGAAATCGGCCAGCGATACCAATGTAAGTGTAGCGGATACTACAGGCGCGGGCATATGCACAGACAGCACGAGCATATACTTTGGCCTGGACAGCAACAGCGTGTATTGGGGCCTGGACAGCGTGGACGCATGGCTGCAAAACATTGGCGGGGTATCGGCGCAGTATGCAAGGGTCGGGTATTATAATTTCTTAGGGCAGTACAGCACGGCGAATAGAATTTTTGCGGGCATAGGCGGCACGTTGCCCGCCACGGGAGCCGACAGAACGGAATATAACTCTTATACTACGCTGTGGGGCGTGATATACAATGCGGAACTGGCCGGCAGGAACATATGGGAACTGAACCTCTCTGAAATAGCGGAATTAGATACATCGAGCGTGCCGGTGGTAACGTATAACACAGCAGCGCAGTTGGTGTATAATTATACAACGGGCGTGGCGGGATCGCCGCTCGGCGGCCCTGCCGGCCCTCCTGTAGCGCCCAGCGGAACACCTACAACCGCCTGTTATTATGGTATTCTTGACGACGGCGGGCGGCACGCGCATCCGGGTATAGTAGCGCCAACCCCATCGCCGGTCATCAATATTAATGATGTAAATGCGCCTGTTCAATTTTCGGTATATCCGAACCCGACGAGCGGGATTGTAACCTTTTCGTACAATGTGCCGTATGGCGGGGACATGAACATAACAGTAACGAACATAGTGGGTGAAGAGGTGGCAAACCTGCACAGCAGCAAGAGAGCGGATAATGTGTACTGGGATCCGAAAGCTGTGCCCGCGGGGGTGTACCTATACCGGGCCAGCAACGGAAATGGAATGGTGAGCAAGGGGAAGGTGGTGGTGGTGAAATAATGTGAAAATGTGGGAATGTGAAAATGTGAAAATTCCCGCATTTTGTATTTAGGAGGCCCAATAGAAATTCTGTGATGAATGGTGCCAACGCCACTGAAGCATAATAGTAGTAATGGGGCTTGGAACAAACAATTATTACTACGCCATTTATAGTGTTTTTATTTATGTATAACGGTGATTAACGAAACCATTGGATTGTGTAAGTAGGGTATTATTTATAGAATTTGTATGTTTGGTGGATGTTTGACAACAAATATGATAAATGTTGCGATTTAATTCTGAAAGAGTTGAACGCGCATGAAGCAGTTTTTGAACAGCCGGGCGCCGATAAAAGGGATGGTGGGTATAGGTCGGACGAGCTGTTCAAACGGCTGAATATAGAGAAAAAGGATGGCGAGCTTGCGCTTGCGGAATTGGAGCGTTGCGGCTTTGTATCGCTGGCCGACTCTGTGAGCAAAACAAACAGGCCTATAAAAATTGTGGCCATTAAAGAAGATGGCAGCATATTTATCAGCAGAACATCTTTTGTGAAGGATGAGCGGAGAAAAATGGTACACAAGTGGTTGCCCAACTGGGTAGCTATTGCCACAACTATCATTGCGCTGGTGTCCATCATTGTTAATTACACGGATTCATCGCTGGTAAAAAATGAACAATTAAAACAAGCCCAGCAAATAGAAAAACGGTTGCGTTATTTTGAAGCCGCTATGACTTATAAAATGGACAGCATTCTGAGAAACTATACGCCTCCGCAGCCCGTAGTAAAAAATGACGCGGCGAACCGGTAATCAATAAGTATGAAAGGTCTCTCGCAGAGGCGCAAAGGCGCAGGTTCCTGTATGCTGTTTTTAAGACCGCAAAGACTATATTGTTAAGTGCGGATTTTAAATTATTTTTGTTTTCCACTACATTATAAATAATATGGAACAGGAACAGCAAGTAGTAAATAATGCCACACTGATGGCGCTGGCAACCATTATCGCCAACCAGAACGAGATAAGGATAATGCTGGTGCAGTTGCTTTCTAACGGTAATGGCGACTTAGCTGCCAACCTGCTTTCGGGTTCGCTTGCCCGGTCGCAGGCCGAGATACCAAAATTGCTGGAAAAGATGATTAAATGAAGTTGACAAAATGGATTTGTCTCCAAATGATACTTATATGGATACTGGATGTCCTGGTATCTTTTTTGCAGCAAGGAAAGGAAAGGCTGGAAAAAACGAAAAACGCATTATATTTACAGCATAGAAAATAAAAAGCCAATGAGAAACCTTCTTTTTTTAATAGCTGTAGTTTTTATTATTACCATTACATCGTGCCAGAAGAACACTAATAATAGTGGCGGGCCATATACCTGCCAATGTACCTACGCATTAGTTACCGGCTACTATTACCGGGATACCACCACAGCAACAACCTACGCAAACGGAACGACCATGACCGACGCCCAGAACTATTGCTCGAATGCTAAATCGTCGCTTATAGCCGCGCATGGCGTGACTATGGTAAATTGTGGTATAATAGAATAAAAAGGATGATGAAAGTATTGTGGATCACGCTTAATCTGGCAGGAGCAACCCTTATTATAGGTGGCGCTATTTATTCCATGAACCATAAAACCACATTTCCATTCGTTATGGCAGGTATGGCCAGCCTGGCTATTTCCAATGTATTCAGAGCAAGAGTTTTCAGAAACAGGTAAACCATTTTCACTTCCCCCCTGTTTTATTTTTTTGCATAATTGCTTCATATTTTTTTGAGGAATCCGTATTGCCGGTAATTCTGAAAGTGGTGGCGAGTATTTCGTATGACGCACTGAAGGCTGGGTCAACGATTATGGCTTTCCTGGAATACACAATAGCGGAATCGTACTTACCAATGGAGCCAAACGAAAGCCCGGCATAAGCATAATTGGCTGCGTTACCGGGGGCGGCAATGATCGCTTTTTTATACATTTCAATGGCTCTGGGATAGTCTTTCCTTAAATTGTAAACTGCCGCAAGATTGCTTACGGCAAAGGCATTACCGGGGTTCTGCTGCATAGCGCGGGCGCTGTGTATCTCTGATGAATCATACATTCCCATGCAAAAATAGGCATAACCCACATTGGCTTCCGCCTTGTCATAATCTGGATAAATTGCCAATGCTTTCTTTAAATAACTAATTGCTTTTTCATACACCTGCCTTTGTTTTACAGGGTCTTTTTCTTCTTTGGCAATTGTAGTGGCCAATTCATATCCCGCGAAGTAATTCAACTTGGAGCCATTGGGGGCTTTTGCCACATCGCTGATATACAGGGTATAGTTGTCTGCCCATTGGCTGTTCCGGTTGAAAGTAATAAAAGCGTAAATAACCGATACCGGAATAATTATTGCCCATGCTGCTTTATTTGGCAATAGAGAAGTGTCTCCTTCCTTTGGTTTTAATATCCACTTTTCAATTGCCAGGGCAATAGCGAGACAAAACCCAACGGACGGGAAAAACAGGAACCGCTCTCCCAGCGCAGAGCCGATGAGAAAGGGAATATTGGAAAACAGTGCTATGGTAATTAAGAAAAATAAAATGGCGAATGCGAAAGGGTCTTTTTTATTCTTCACCAACTGTTTAATGCTGAAAACAGCTAAGAATATATAAACAGCCAATGAAATTAATACCCAGGGATCGCTGAAATGCGCAAATGGGATTATGTTCCAGGAATAATCCCACATGAGCGGGTAGGGGATAAACAGCAGTTTGATATAATAGCCAAGTATAAGTATAGCAGTGGCAATGCGCGATTCGGAAGACAGTCCCTGCCGGGCGAGCTGGTTGTCGAGAAAAGGAACGCTGCTAAGATTGTCGGTGTGGTAGTAGCTCAATACGGAGAACCGGATAATAAGGCAAAGTATGGCAACCAGCACAGCACAAAGCGTAATGGAAATGCTGCGTTTCTTATTTTCATTTCGGTAAAAAAAGAAGATAAGCGGAAACACAGCAATAAAAGTATAAGCCGTTTCTTTGGACAATATAGCGAGGAAAAAACAAAGGCACCCGGTTAGCAGTTGCGCTTGTTTGCCGCTCTGTATATACTTTAAGAAAACGTACAGGCTTGAAAACACAAACAGGAAACAAAGCAGTTCATCGCGGCTTTTGATATTAGCCACCACTTCGGTATGAATAGGATGCAGAGCAAATAACAGCGCGGCGATAAAGGCTGTGGCTGTTTTTTTCCGTTCAAAAAGCGCATCAAGAAAAAGGAAGAGTAATACTACGCAGCAGCCAAATACAAGTATATTGAAGAAATGGCCTGGAGCGGGGTTTGCCCCGAATATCTGGTACTCAACTGCAAACATCACTAATGATAACGGGCGGTACAGGTCATTCTCAGCAAGGTTTACCCCCCTGCGGTAGGGCGTGGCTAATATTTCGGGGATAGCAGCGATGCCTTTGGTAACAATTTTGTTTTCAATAGTTACGGAACCATCGTCAACAGCGTAACCGTTCTTCAATGTATTGGCATAGACGAACAATGAAATTATACCCAATGCAAGTGCAAGTTTGAGCCGGGCGGGAAATTTCTTCCCCGGCATGGCCGGTTGTGTGGCGTGGGGTTTTTGAGCAACCTGTTTGGCAATCGTTTTCTTATTCTTTTTCTCCATGTCATTGGAAAAATAAGATTTTATTCGGTTTGCTGTATATTTTTTTAGGAAGGTGGCATTTATTGATCAGTAAAAAATTAATTGCAATTACGGCTCTTGGAATTATGATTTCATTAGCAGGAAGCAAGGTTGGTTGGTATGTTTATTTTATTTACACACGAAAAAATATTTTATGAAAATATCAGCCACGAATCCGAATTTTCTCTTTACAGTTTTTTTTTATTTTGGCGCTGCTGATCCCGGTAGTATTTGCATTGTTAGTGGATCATTATCGTTAAGCATTCTAAATGTGGGTAGCCTAAGCGCTTAACCTGTTTTGGTTTCTGCCAAATAATGTCAGGTGTACAAAACTGTCATCCCAGGAGTATTCTATGAGGCCGAAATCTTTAAGTGCGCTAAGGTAAAAATTCAATTTTTTGAGTGGAATGTTCGCGGATCTTGCGATGATCTCAAAACAATTCTCATTTACATCAAAGTTGTCATCGCTATTATATTTTTTGATGGCTAAGAAAACATTATCAAAATTATTCAGCATGGTTATTATCATTTATGTTTTAGCCTTTAAAAATTTAAAGGTTTCAATAAGAACCATAAAAAATCATTCCATAGTTCGGCATTGCTCATTACGGTTGTACACTTCTTTATTTTGTTTTAATAGCCTTATAATGCGGGCTGGGATCAGCTTTTACCGGGTATAGAAGAAAGGATTGCAGGATTGAGAATGATGATAAATACAAAATCTTGCCGCAACTTTTAACAAATAATAATCGTATTTCTAAACTTTTGTCGTACTTTTAGCTAAATAAATTATTCTGATTTACTATAAAACAAGGTTTATGGAAACGAATGAAATACAAATACCGGAAGAACAGTTGGTAACCCCGACTGCTGAAAATGCAGAAAACCAGGCAAGCGATGCTCCACAGGATATAGCAGGTACGGAACATCACCCGGAACACCATCATCATCACTCATCTGCATTGGGCGCGGCGAGCATGGGGCATAGCGCCGTGGACCATGTAATGCCACACCATAGCACACACTTAGATAATTAGGGAACGACAATTGCAGTAAAATATTTGCCCCGGCATTTTGCCGGGGCAATCCTTTTTACACCTTCGCCAGCGATTTTTTCAAAAAGTCTATCACCTTCACTTCTGTTGCGTCCACCTCGCGCAGGTCGGCGAGAAGTACGGAAACCCAGTCGGTGAGGTGTATGAGGTAGAAGGCTTCTTCCCAGTAGCTCTTGCCTTCCGAGTATATCTCTATGATGGTGGAAGTATGTTTCCTGAATACTTTTTTGTTGATCTCCATGCGCGTTTGCACACGCTCATAGTCGTCTTTGTTCCTTAGTATTATTACCGCTTTATCCTGCGCATCGTCGCGCCAGCCTACCAGTTCGTTATGGTTCATTTCCGGCACTGCGCCATGCCATGCAAGCAATTTGCTGTTCTCATTCAGTTGCTGGCGGAAGCGCACGGCAACGCCTTCAAAATGGCTTGCGGAATATATTACAGGCAGCTTGCCCAACATTTTTTTAGCAATAGCCAGCGCCTTTTTCTGCGTTTCATTTTCGCCATCCTTCATTTGTTTGATGGCGCGTTTTATTTCCTTTTCAAAATTATAACCGATCAACCCGAAGTAAGCCAGTACAAATAATAACTGCACCAGCGAATAGCCCAAACATGCGCGTGGCGGCATTCCCGCAGGTACCAGGATGCAGTCGAGATGCTTCAGTTTGGCAAGGTCGGCAACTGCCCCGCCCGATGTGATACAAACAATCGTAGCTCTCTTTTTTATAGCCTGCTTCATGGCAGCAAGCGTCTCTTCGGTATTGCCCGAATAAGAGCAAACGATCACTAAAGATTTCCGGCTGACGAACGAAGGGAGAAAATAATCTTTGTTAACTATAAAAGGAATTTTCAGTTTGTCGAAAACATAATTCTGCACAATAGAGCCGCCAATGCCACTGCCCCCAAGACCGGTAACTATTACATTGTTAAAATCTTTTCCGGTTGCTATGAAACGATAATTTTTTCCTATTATTAATGCTTCATGTAATTGTAGTGGAAAATCCATTACTAATTTTTTCATGCTATATCTTTTAAATAATGACCAAACATAGTAAAATTGGGATAAAAGGCGAACAAACAGCAGCTACCTTTTTGCTAAATAAAGGTTATATTATTCTGCACACCAACTGGCGCAGCGGCAAGAAAGAAATAGATATTATTGCTTTGAAAGACAATATGATAGTAATTGTGGAGATAAAAACCCGCTCTACATACGATTTTGGCTTCCCCGAAGAATCGGTAAACCGGAAAAAACAAGGATTCTTAAAAGCTGCCGCAAGGGTTTTTATGAACCGTAATACGCAATACCGTAATATGCGCTTCGATATTATCAGCATATTGATGGACGGTGATACGGTGAAAGAAATTGTTCATTTTGAAGAGGCGTTTTATTGAAACAAAGAATAGTTAACCTTATTTAACCAAGATTAACGAAAGCCTTATTTACCGGCATTTGCCTGGTAGTTACTTTTACCCTGTAATTTTTTCATTTAAAATATACTCAATGACAAAAAACAGGCAAGCGATAACTCACGCTATACGGGTTAAAAATATCTTCAGCATTAATACTACTTTTGCCCGATTAAGGAACGAAATTATAATTATGGTCAAGCCACTTATTTTCATAGTTATGTGCCTTTGGGCTACGCTTGGTTTTGCGCAAACAAAAACCAATTACAACCTGGATTTTGAAAAGATAAACCGCAAAACCGGTATGCCCGCAGGGTGGGGAATGGGCAATGTAAAAGATTCTTCATTGCCGGAAGAAGGCTTGTTTACTAACTACAGGCCGGATTCTGTAATTAAACAACACGGCAAATACTCCCTGCTTATTGACTGGACAAACGGGAATGCCTCGTGGACGGCATCGAACTATGTTATCAGGCGAGTTTTTAAAGGAAAGAGTATAACGCTTACCGGGTATCTGAAAACAGAAGATGTTTCCGATTGGGCAGGACTGTGGATGCGGATAGATGGAACCCATAAGATGTTGGAATTTGATAACATGCAGAACAGGCAGATTTCCGGCACACACGACTGGAAAAAATACAGCATTACCTTGCCCTACGACCCGGAGAAAGCAACTGAAATTG
>Ga0206825_1085_pt2 | contig 18294 bp, 18 predicted proteins | sample Alteio_BWOrgCont_79_FD_152875 | JGI IMG/M metagenome (GOLD analysis project Ga0206825, IMG submission 152875) | Enriched cells from forest soil in Barre Woods Harvard Forest LTER site, Petersham, Massachusetts, United States -... | ecosystem: Environmental > Terrestrial > Soil > Temperate forest >...
CGCAATCCTCGCATCGAGCTCGTTGCGATGGGAGGTCTGACTTATCACGATGGAGATAAGCTTCCTTTTTGGAAGCAATTTTTCATCACGCTCAATGGTCCTGTCTTTGGTTTCATCATCGTGATCGTGGTTTATTTCCTCAAAGATATCTTCTCTTCAGGATATGTGGGCCTGTTTCTTGAGCAGATTCTCTTGATCAACATTTTCTGGACTGTAGTTAATTTACTCCCGGTACTTCCTCTAGATGGCGGGCAGCTACTGCGTCTTACGCTAGAGAAGTTTTTTGCCTACAAGGGCATTCGTTATGCTTTTTTATGGAGTGCGATTATTAGTCTTGGGTTTTGCCTGCTGCTTTTTTTGACCCAGAATTTTCTTGCCGGCGCTATTTTCTTTCTGTTTGCCTTTGAAAACTTTGATAATTTTAGAAAAAGCCGGTTTGTCAGTGAAAGCGACCAGAGAGATGAATATAAGAAGATCTTTTTGGAAGCCGAGATGAACCTTAGGCAAGGAAACAAAGAAAAAGCCCTCGCTGCTTTTGAAGCTCTTCGTGCTGCTTCTAAGCAGGGACTTATCTACGACACAGCGACCCAATATGCCGCATTTCTACACTACGACCAAGGCCACCTTGCAGAAGCTTACAAGATCTTGCTTCCTCTAAAAGATCGTTTGGATCCCGACGCCTTGGCGCTGCTCCATCGCATCGCTTTTGAGCAGGGCGATTTTTCGATGGTGATGGAGCTTGCAGGCTCTGTGTTTCAATACTCTCCAGAAGCAGAAATCGCTCTTAGAAGCGCCTATGCAGCTGCGAGTTTAAAACTGACCGAAGCCTCGATCGGCTGGCTGCAGACAGCCCGCCAAAGTGGTGTAGAGAATCTCAAGGAAATTGTCTTAGAAAAGAGCTTCGATCCGATCCGCAGCGATCCTGCATTTCAGGAATTTACGACAAATCTTTGATAACTTCAGGTTTGGCTTGAACGATGTAGCCTTGCTTGAGTTCAGCAGAGTAGACAATCCAAAGACCGATGCAGACAATTCCCGTTGATAGGAAAATCAAGCCTGACAGAGGTTCATTCAGGAATACCCACCCATGCAGGGAAGCAAAAATAGGACTGAGCAAGCCAATAAAAGAGAGGAATGTCGCGGTGTATTTCTTTAACAGGTAGCCGTAGAGGTTGTAGCAAACGATATTCGAGATAAAGGCCATGAGGAGCGTCCAGCCAAAGAAAGGCGTAAACGAACCTAAGGCAATCGGTGTAGGATGCCAAGAATCTGTAAAAGCAGAATGGGCAAAAGCCAGTAGCCCGCCGATCAACATACTTCCGCCATTAGCCATAGTCGGCGATGTCATTTGATCTTTGACGATCAGGCGAAGCAATACCCAGCCATAGACGGAACTCATCGCTGCGCCAATAATCGCTAAAGTCGGCCAAGAGAAGAACGAAAACGCACTCATGAGATCTTCGGCACCGGTCTGCAGAGTTAAAACGGGGATGATGCCTAAGAAACCGATCAGGAGGCCAAGCGCTTTCTTACGGTTAATTTTTTCTCCAAAATGGAGATAGGAGAAGAATGCAGCAAAGAAAGGGGAGAGGCTGTAGATAAAGCAGGCTTTTGCAGCAGTCAGATATTGTAGAGCCCAAAATTCTAAGACGTTTGTTAAGTAAATACTAAAAAAAGCTAAGAAACCAATCGAGAGCCATTGTTTTTTATCGAGCTTAAAGGAAGATCTGTTGGTGATGAACAAATAGCCCAGCAAAATGACAGCTGCCAGCATCATGCGGAAGCCGGTCAAGAAGATCGGAGGGCTGTACTGCAGCGCGATTTTTGCCAGTGAAAACATACTGGACCAAACCGCATACATCGCAACAACAATGGCAATAGACATGGCGACTATGATACCAACCTGTCAGGTAGAAATCAACCTATTCAAAATTTTACTCGATACGTATCGAATAAAATCTTGTCATTTTTCCATTTCTAACGAGTAGCAGGACCCGCTTATTCTGAGAGGTATCATGCAAGGCTGCTTCATAGTCTGATGTATTAGCAATTTTTTTATGGTTAAGTGCTTGGATCAAGAACCCAGGGCGGATGCCTGCCATGGCAGCAGGAGAGCCAGGTTTGACTTTAGTCACAACGACTCCTTCTTCACCAGCCGTGTAGCCCAGCTGGCGGCTAAGTTCGCTGTTTAAGTTCTCAACTTCGATGCCCAGTTTTTGAGAAATCACCGCAGGAGAGCCTCCTTCTGCTGCTGAACCGAGTGTCACGGTGAAGCTCATGATCTTGCCTTTGCGGTTGACCTTGAGGTTCACTTTACTTTCTGGATTCATCAAGGAGATGTCGTACCGAAACGATTGGAGCGATTTGATCGGTTTGTTGTTGTATTCTAAAATGATGTCGCCTTGTTGCAGGCCAGCTTTTTCTGCAGGAGATCCTTTTTCAATGCCGGAGATCAAAACACCTTCGACTTTGGAAAGATTAAATCCAGCAGCGATCTCTTTGTCGACCGGTTGCAAGCTAACACCTAAGAATCCTCGTGTGACAGAACCTTTTTGGATGATTTGGTCCATGACGTTTCTTGCCATGTTGCTCGGAATGGCAAAGCCAATCCCCATGTAACCGCCGCTGCGTGAGACGATCGCGGTATTAATGCCGATGACATTGCCATTGAGATCAATCAAAGGTCCGCCGGAATTGCCGGGATTGATGGCAGCATCTGTTTGGATGAAATCTTCAAGATCAGAAATATTTAAGCCTTGGCGGCCTTTTGCACTGACAACGCCGACAGTGACAGACGCTTGGAGCTGAAAAGGGCTTCCAATCGCAATGACCCACTCGCCAACTTCTAAAGATTCGGAATCTCCGAGCTTCAAGAAAGGAGAGTCTTTGGTGTCCATTTTGATAATCGCAATGTCTGTATGAGGATCGGCTCCGATTAATGTCGCTGTTTTGACTTCGCCGTCATTGAGAGTCACTTCGATCTTGTCAGCACCTTTGACGACATGGGCATTCGTCATGATGTAGCCATCGGCTGAAACAATAAATCCAGAGCCTTGTCCGATTTGAGGTTGGGGTGTGGAGGGTTTTCCTTGGAATCCGAAGAATCGTTGGAGAAAATCGTCGTTGAAAGGGGAGTAGGGGCCTTGACCATCTTGAAAGCCAAAATTTTCATTGTCAGCAGGGTTGATCTCGACTTTGATAAAGACCACGGCTGGACTGGCTTGCTTGGCCACCTTTGTAAAAGCTTTGGAAAATTGTTGAGGTCCGCACTCGCAAGGAGCGGCTTTAGGTGCAGCCTGAATAGAAAAAGTCACAAGAAGCGCAGCAATAAATAAATTTCTGATTTTCACGGGCAAATTCTCCTTTGGGTCTTTTATATGTATAAAGCTCAAAGGCTTTTTTTTCTAGAGTTCTCCACTATTTATCAGCTCAAATAGTGGAGAATTTAATTTCTAGTTTGAAACAGACTTTAAGACTTCTTCGCTGGCCAGCCCATTTTCAATCAGCATCTGGACCACTTGAGGGCTTTGTTTTCCAAAACGGATCTGCCGTTCGGTATGCCCTGTTTTAGAATACGGTTCTAGGAGGGTGGGAGCTATTTTAAGTTCCAAGAGCCTTTCCCAGAGGAACTCAAGCCTTGTCCCTGGAGCATATTTTTGCACGCCGCCTGTTTGTTCGATGCAGCCTGTCAGCGGATCCAGAGCAGTTTCGCCTGTCGGGTGGACAAAGAGAACCATCGAGTATCTAGGTGTATTAGGTTCCTGGGCCATCACACGATGCTTTCCGCTGACAAAGAGTCCATTGGTCAAGTTTCGTAGAAAGTCGCCGGCATTTACAACAAAAGCATCCTCAGGCACAACAACATTGAGCCATTGTCCATTCACTTCAAGCTGCAGTCCTTTTGCAGTTGCAAAAGGTAAGATGGTAAGCAACCCAAGGTCAGTGTGTTCTGCAGCCCATGTTAGCGATGAATCGATCTGCTCTTGTGTCACTGCAGGGTAGTAAAGAGCCCGCAGCAGGCTATCCCCATGGACTGTCATTTGATGCAGGGTATCTGGAGCGATTTTCGTCGTTGCATCTCTGTTGATCGTCATAACGATCGCTTCTTGGATTGAAACCACATATTTTTCGAGCTCAGCATAGAGCGTCATCATCGACTCTTTAAAACCTTCTTGATCAGGCCATACATTAGGCATCAGCTTCCATTTTAAGAGTTCCTCTGTCGGAAGCTGCCGTCCGATATGATAAAACTCTTTGCAATCCTTTGCTCGGTTGCCTTTGGCGGTCTCTCCAGGGACAAATCCTCTTTGACCGTTGACAAGAGGAAGAAAACTTTGAGCTTTGTACTCAGCGTCTCTTTGAAAAAATGTCTCAGCTTGAGCGTATGCTTTTTTGAGGGCTTCTCGGTCAATGCCTGTATTTCTAACAGCAAAAAATCCGATTTCAGTGAGCGCTTTATGAAGCGTATTGATGAACGCTTCTTGTTTTTCAGTGTCATAGAAATCTTGCATATCGACGACGGGAATGCTGATATCAAGGTGCTCTTGTGGTATTTCTGCATTCAGGTTCAGTCCAATGAATAAAAGTGCGATATATACGATAGTCTTGAGCATACGGATCTCCTTTTTCCGGGGGCAAGGGTATTCAAATCAGAATTTTCAGCAAACTATTTTTTGAATATTTCAAGATACTGGCTAACATGATACCATCTCTAGCTTATGGATCAACACAACACAGAGATCGTGATAGCTTTGGTTTTTTTATTTCTCATCATTCCTTTCCTTTTTTATAAAAGAAAAAGGCAGATAGGAGAGCCGTGGCAGCCGGGAATCTCGGCTCGTGTGTCGATCAATTCACATCCTTTAAGCTGTCAGATTTGCAAATGCAATTACTTCTACAAGAGAGAAGCTTTGATCCCAACGACGTTTGTCTCTCTTTTTAGATTGCCGTTTTTCAACCAAAGCGGTTCTGCTTATGTCTGTCAATCGTGCGGGTTCATCCATTGGTTCAGCCGTCCGAAAGAAACCTCGGTCGAGCCAATTTCAGAAAGATCTAGAGAATTTTAATCGATGAGAATTTCCAAATGATCCAGAAGCGTCATCACTTCTGGCTTAGAAAATTTAGCTTTGAGCAATTTATTCGTGAGGGGATTGATCGAATAGTTCTGAGCTCCTTGAAAGTTAGCCTTTCTTAAGTCTGAATTATGGAACAGGCTTCCCTGTAAATCTGATCCTGTAAAAACAGCTTCCGAAAGGTTCGTTTGAGTGAAATGAGTATTGCGGATATGGCATTCTAAAAACGGCGTCCCTTTCAGATCGAGATCAGAAAAATTGCATGTATCAATGAGACACTTCTTGAACTGTAATGAGAGAAACAGTTTCTCGCATTTGGCAAAGTTCACTCCAACGAGTTTACAATTTTCAAAAACACAATCTTGCAGACGGCAGCCGTCTAATTGAACAAGGCTGAAATTGCTGGCCACCATCTTGCATTCTAAGAACCTGGCATTCTTAAAAGAGCTTTTTGAAAAATCACAATGGTCAAATGTGCAGCGGACAAATAGTTTTCGTTGAAAATTTGCATCAAGAGCAAGCTCTTTATTGAAATGGTGTTTGTCAAATTCTTCTAAGGTCATTTGAATGATTTGTTGAGCTTTTCTTCGAACAGCTCTTTATGGCTGCCAATCAAGTCGTGATGAGTGAGCTCATCCACTCGGATCGGCACCACGGTGATGTAGCCTTTTTGGAGCAGCGACACATCGCTATCATGTGACTCGTCGTGATGCTCCCATTTGCCTCCTAACCAGAAATAAGGAGTTCCTTCGGTGGGATGGATCCTTTCGTCAGGGCTGTCGATCCAAAAACCTTGACCTTGTCGAGCAAATTTGTAGCCCTGGAGGGGTTTTGAAAGATCGGGGAAGTTGACGTTGAAAATTGTTCCGAGAGGAATCGGATGTTCCATGACGTGCTCAACGATAGAAAGGACGTATTTTTCAACGGCTGTGAAATCAGGTTTTTGAACATCATCGCATGAAAACGCGATTCCAGGGATTTTTCTTAGGGCTCCTTCGATGACACCGCCGACAGTGCCGCTATAAAAGACGGTGCGGCCAGAATTTAATCCTTGATTGATTCCAGAAACGATGATGTCAGGTTTTTCTGTTAAAATCGTACCCAGGGCGAGTTTGACGCAGTCAGCAGGTTTACCATTGACTTTCCAGGCGCGGGTTCCCTGTTCCCAGGGAACGACATCGATCCGGAGGGGAGTTTTGACGGTGATGCCAGTGCCTGCACCCGAATTATCATCGGCAGGAGCAACGATACTCAGGTCAGCGTAGTTAACGAGAGCTTGCCATAGAGATCTTAAGCCAGGGGCAAAGATTCCATCGTCGTTTGTGATCAAAATGCGAGGTTTTCTTGTCATGAATCTATCCCTTAATGATAAAACTTTTGATTTTTGATGGTTTTTTTCGCAGCTTTTAAAGCCGCTTCGTAGGACATACTTGGAAAAGTAGTCCACGTACTCAGCAAGCGCAGTTTTTGTCGTTTGGGCTGACGTGAAAGCTCCGTAGAATTGACGACCGTAGGCTTCGCAAGTTGATCCGTATTAATGCAATACGAATCAACTTGCGATCGTCGATTATACGGGCTTTGACACAGCCGAAACGACAAAAACCGCGCTTGCTGAGTACGAAAAGCGGCTTTAGAAGATGCGTAAAAAGACGCAAAAAGCGAACTTTTAGCATTAAGGGATAGATTCATAGCTTAAATCATACCGTTTCGTTGACTTTCTGTCGTGTTAGATAAGAAACAATCACATTGAGTAGCAAACTAGCTAAAAAGCCTGGAACCATCGGGGAGATAGGCGTATTAAACAGCGGCCAAATCCCTGCGGTGATGCCGCCTCCTAAGATTCCTGCCCAGGCGCCGTACTTATTGACCTGGTTAGAGTAGAGCGACAAGATCACGAGAGGTCCAAAAGATGATCCGATCCCAGACCACGCGTAGTTGACTAGGGTATAAATTGTGCTGGTTTTTCGGAAGGCGATGAAGAAAGCAATCGCTCCCACAATGACGACCCCTAAACGGGAAATCAATAAGAGTTCCTTAGAAGAGGCATGGGGACGGAAAGCTCTTTTATAAAAATCTTCTGTCAAACTCGATGTCAATACGAGCACTTGAGAGCTCATTGCATTGATGGTAGCAGCCATGACAGCGCAGAGAATAAACCCCACGATAAATGGATTGAATGAGGCTTTGACCATCTTGATAAACACTTCTTCGGGATTAGCAAGAAACCCATTGAAAAAAGAGACGCCGACTGCACCGACTAAAGTCGCTGCAGCTAGCGATAGCGTCATCCAGCTCATGCCAAGCCATTTCGACTTATGGATCTCTGAGACATTTTTGATCCCCATGAATTTTGTCACAATGTGAGGCTGGCCAAAATAGCCGAGTCCCCAGCCAAGGCCCATCGAGATAATGGAGATCAAAGTGTGCGAAGAAAAATCGGGAACTAGGGATTTAGCCAGATGGTGTATTCCGAAGCTTTTAGAGATCCCATAAAATCCACCTACCCCTCCTAGCAAATAAAGAGGAACAAAGATGATGACGCTGAGTAAAAAGAATCCTTGGAAAAGGTCGATCCACGCGAGCGTTTTATATCCTCCAACAAAGACGTAAGGAACGACGATAACAATGCCGATCAAAATAGCGATGCCATAGTTGAGGTTGAAAAGAGAAGTCAGCAGATCTCCCATGCCAGTTAAAGCAGCAGAGATGTAGATGGTATAAAAAACGATTAGGATCAACGCAGAGAAAAATCTAATGAGGCCCGATGTATCACCAAAGCGGCTTTCAAAGAAAGAGGAGAACGTCAAACTATTGTATTGCTCTGTTGCGACGCGGATCTTAGGTGCAATCCACTGCCAATTAAGAAACATGCAGACAATGAGTCCAATAGCTGTCCACGCACCTAAGAGACCTTGGGTAAAGATCGCAGCAGGATAAGCCAGAAATAGCCAGCTGCTCATATCGCTGGCATGAGCAGAGAGCGCTGTCAACCAATAGTTCATCGACCTGTTGCCGATGATGAAATCATCGACGGACATATTTTTTCGATACGAATAATAGCCAATTGTCAAAAGAATCAGAAAGTAAACGACAATTGCTAAAAGCTCATAGAAATACATTTTGCTGCTCCAACCTGTATAGTAACAAAAATCTCACTTAATTAAAGCTTTTTTAGATCCAAACTCAAGGCTGGCCTGAGCGAGATTTGCTCGGATATTTGGAAAACTCTCTTCGATCAGGCTGATGAGATCTTTGATCTTTCTTCGATTGGAAATCTGTCCGACAGGGCATTGGCAAGAGATGCGTGCAAAGTTGTACATCTTGGCAAATTCTTTGATCTCTTGTTCTGAGACATAGATCAACGGCCTGATGATCGTCACTCCAAAATCATGCATCGGAACTTTCGGAAGATTTCCGGCAAACTCTGCCTTATGGAGCAGGTTCATGAGCAGGGTCTCAATACTGTCATCCCGGTGGTGTCCAAACGCCACGACCTTAAAGCCAACTTCTTTGGCCGCATCAAAGATCAATCTTCTTCTTTCTCTAGAACAGCTATAACATTCAAGGGTTTCTCTTGTCTTTGTAGAATGCCGGATAACCAGAGGAACTTCTAAGGCATCGCAAATAGGCTTTAAGAAGACCTCTCCCAAAGAGGCTCCGCAAGAAAACTCTCCTCCCACATGGACAGCCCGGATATCCAAAGGAGGAAAACCTCTACCGGATAGCGCTTTAAGCATGTAGAGCAGCGTCAGGCTGTCTTTGCCTCCACTAAGGGCGACCATGATCTTATTTTCACCCTCTAACAGATCGAATTCAAAAAAAGCTTTACGGCACATGCTTTCGATCTTGCTACCGAGTTTGGTCCAGGGGGGAGTGGCAATTGGTAGGTCCACGAAATCTATCCTCAAATTTTTACACAACGATTTCAGAGTCTTTTTGGCATCTTTTTTATGCCATTTTTCAGCTATGTACTCCTACATTATCTTCAAAATGGCATAAAAAACCTGCTCAAAAATACTCGTGTCTCGTTGTTTAAAAATTTGAGGATAGATTTCAGGCAAAAAGTTGTATCCGATATTTGGTTTTTAGATATATAATCGCTGCATACTTATGGAAAAAATTGGTAGAAATGACCCTTGTTCTTGCGGATCAGGGAAGAAATTCAAAAAATGTTGTGAATCCAAGACTCATAAAAAGTCGCTTGGATCGGCTCAGATTTTGTCCGGAGCTAGTAAAATGTCGTCCTTTTTTCAACGGCATGTGACTCCGCTTACAAGCCCGAAGCCTCCTGAAGTTCCTGCTCCCCAGGCTTCTCAAGAGATTCCCCAAGAGCCTCTTGGGAGCGCAACTCTTTGAAGTTGAGAAATAACACTCTGGTTTGTTATAAAGGCTAAACCTTTTTTTGCTGGCGTAGCTCAATGGTAGAGCAGCAACCTTGTAAGTTGACGGTTGAGGGTTCAATTCCTTTCGCCAGCATTCTTTTCATCCTCGGGGGTGTCGCATAGCGGCAATTGCAAGGGACTGTAAATCCCTCGTCTCACGACTACGTCAGTTCGAGTCTGACCGCCCCCAAGATGTCTCAAGCTTTGCTTTAACTAAGGTTATAGTTTTATGAAAAAGCTGTTTTTACAGATTAAACATATCACAAAGAACTATTATGATGGTCGCCGTGTCCTCAAAAAAGCTCTGCAAGGAATTTCCCTCGATCTCTACCAGGGAGAAGTTCTTGGACTTCTCGGTGTCAATGGCGCAGGAAAAACAACGCTTGTTTCGATCCTTGCCACGCTTCATCCACCTACAACTGGAGAGATTTTATGGAATGGAGCTTCGATATATGATGCTCTCTTGCCATTTCGTTCAGTGGTAGGCTACTGCCCGCAACATCCCAATATCGAAAAGGACTTTTCATTAGGAGAAAACCTAGTTATTTCAGGACAGTGTTATGGATTGAGCAAGAAGGAAGCTGAGGAAAGGAAAAAAGAGCTTGCTAAAGATTTTAACCTTGAGCCCTATCTCGATGCAAATATCGATCAAGTCTCAGGTGGATATAAGCAACGATTTTTGATTGCACGTGCGCTGATGCATCGGCCGCACCTTGTCATCTTGGACGAGCCAACAGTAGGGCTTGATTCTCATATTCGACGGGAGTTGTGGGATGTGATTTCCAGTTTGCGCAAACAGGGAATTACGGTTGTTTTGACAACTCATTATCTAGATGAAGCCGAAAAACTATCCGATCGTATTTGCCTTATTCATGAAGGATTGGTACGCATCATAGACACTCCTGAAAACTTAAAAAAACAACATCAAAAAAATAGTCTTGAAGAGGTTTTTTTAAAATTTGTTGATGATCCCAATGCAGAAATTTTTAGTGGTGAGGCTTAAAGGTGAACGGTTGGCCTGTTTTCTTTCAATTAATCCGAAAGGATCTTACTGTTTTTAAGAGGAGTTTTTGGAAAAAATTTTTCGATACTTCAATACTTTTCATCACAAACGTATTGGCTTTCGGGTACTTTTTGCAGCAAGAAGGAGCGCATGAGGGATATGCCGCTTTTTTTGTCATTGGGGCGATCGCAAGTTTTGGATTTATTGAAATTGTAGGTAAAGTTGGCATCCAACTTGCCGATATGGGAGGAGATCGGACCATTTTTCATACATTGGTGATGCCTATCCGCTCGAGAATGGTCTTCTATTACATGGGAATTTCTTGGGCAATGACCTCCATTTTGATGTCGATTCTCCTTTTTCCTTTAGGAAAGCTCCTTGTTTTTACGGAATGGAATCTAGCGGGGATCTCTTGGTGGCGCCTGATGGTCATGTTTGTCACAGCTAATCTTTTTTTTGGCTACTTTGCCCTGTGGCTAACGGGGATCTTGAAGAATATGACAGATCTCAATCAGTTGTGGCTACGCTATATTGCACCCATGTGGATGTTTGGTGGATATGTTTATTCTTGGCAATCAGCATACGCCTTAAGTCCTATCGTTGGTTACATCAGTTTGATCAACCCGATGATCTATGTCATGGAAGGAATGCGAGCTGCCGCTCTTGGACAAGCAGGGTATCTCCCTTTTTGGGTGTCCATCCTCATGCTTTGGATTTTTATCTTTGCGTGTTCGTTGCATGCAAGCAGGCGGCTCAGGCAAAAATTAGATTGCATATAGGGGATGGTATGACAACACAAGCAATTACAGAGCGCCTCAATGCGCTTGATCGGATTTTTCTAGACCCAAAGGTCATAACAGAATAAGTTTGCCTTATTTAAGGTGGAATCCATGAATAGAGAAATCTTAACTCTAGCAATATGCAGCATCGCATCAGTCGCTTGTGGGAACTGTTCTAACACTGTTAAATCTGACAAAGTCAGCTTAAATCGTCCCCAAGAACCTAAGCGTCCATTTCCTTACACTGAAGAACATGTTTCCTATGATAATCATGAGGCTGGAGTGACTTTATCTGGAACTTTGACCCTGCCTACCTCAGAAGGACCTTTTCCAGTCGTTTTATTGATCGCTGGGTCAGGACCCATCGATCGAGACGAAACAGTATTCGATCATAAACCATTTTTAGTATTAGCAGATTATTTGACTCGTCAGGGTATTGCTGTGCTTCGATACGACAAACGTGGTTGTGAAAAATCAACTGGCAATTACGACGAGGCGACAAGTCAAGAATTCTCGGATGATGTGCTTGCTGGTGTTGCCTATATTAAATCACGAAGAGAAGTGAATCCAAATCAAATCGGTCTGATTGGCCATAGTGAAGGTGGGTTTATTGCTCCAATGGTTGCAGCAAAATCCAAAGATGTTGCTTTCATTGTGATTATGGGAGGAACTGGTGTAACTGGAGAAGAAATTTTATATGAGCAGAGTGCATTGATTCAACGAGCGGTTGGAGCGACAGAAGATACGATTGCAGAATCGCGAAAATTCCAAGAGCAAATGGTCTCACTTGTAAAAGGAGAATCAGATCGACAAATCGCAGCTGTTCAATTGCAAGAAATTGCTAAAAACTTCAGATCTACACTGCAGGAAACTCTAGAAAAAGTGACGCTTGAACACTTAGAACGAGTAGCAGCTCGTTTAAATACTAAGTGGTTTCGTTATTATCTGACTTTTGATCCGAGTATCGCTTTGAAACAGGTGCAAGTTCCAGTATTGGTTCTCAATGGTGAACTTGATTTGCAAGTCTCTTCCAAACAAAACCTTCCTGTTATTTCTAAAGCACTCGAAGAATCTGGAAACAAAGATGTCACCATAATTGAACTGCCAAAGCTCAATCATTTTTTTCAGACATGTGAAACGGGATCTATCGCAGAATATGAAAAAATCGAAGAAACACTTTCTCCAGTCGCTCTCAATTTAATTGCGGAATGGGTTTTAGCAAGAACGATCCAAAAATAAGAAATACTTATGACTAAAAAACAGCTTTTCGCTGTTGTGACTGGAGACAACTGTTTCAAAAATGGAAACAGTTCAAACACTCGGAAGAATCTTGCGGTCAAAAGTTCTGAAATAGCGTCCAACTTTTCACAATACTCGATGGAATCCCTGCTATTATTTTGTTTGAGACTTTGCCTTTTTCAATTCTTCCTCAAATTGGAGAAACTTTTTTTCTTGTCTCTCAGCTATTGCCCATTCACGTATTTTTTTAATTCCGACTTTATTATCCAAGCATACTAATATAGCCTGCTCAAGACTCTGCCTATCGCTCCAATAGAAAAAACCTGCAAGACGATCTTTCACACAATCTTCAGTGGAGAGCAATTTAAACGTTCCGTATTTTGTCTTCATTCTGTTGAGATCTTTTTTTATTTTGGGATGGAAGGGTTTAAGTTTCCGATGGGCAATATCCAAATGCTCGGTAAATCTTTAGGTCCGATGTTCAAAGGAGAAAAGCCACTAGAAACAAAGCTTGTTCCGAATATGGCGCTAGACGACATTGCCCGCCATGCTGTCGATTTTTGGCTCACGACGGAAGATCTCCCAGATCCGAACAATCGGGTCACCCTCGATGCGAAAGGGCAAATCATTTTAAGCTATACGCCGAATAATCAAATCCCTAAGCAAAAGCTATATGAGCAATTGAAATCGATGCTAAAGCATATGGGCATGCATCCTGATTATCTAATTCCGCGCTTTGCCTATTTAAAATCGGACATCCCTATTGCAGGCGTTGCCCATCAAGCGGGAACTTGCCGCTTTGGAAAAGATCCGCAAACTTCGGTTCTGGATACGAATTGTAAAGCGCACGATCTGGACAATTTGTATGTTGTCGACGCCAGTTTTTTCCCGAGCATCGGCGCTGTCAACCCATCACTGACCGTCATTGCCAATGCTCTCCGGGTAGGAGATCATCTCCTTCAAGCAGGACATTGAAGCAACCGATTTGGGAATTTTTTTTCAAACACGATCTCGTTATAAGGGTCGGACCTTTTGATATACACAAGCTTGACATCCATGTGAGATAGCTGCTTTTCACCATGGCTTATTCGCATGTGTCTAATGGCTTGGGAATAACAGCTAATAAGCTTTTTAACCTCATCATCTTTATTTTTTTCTAGAATCTTGTCATGAATGGGAGCAATCAATTGTCTGACTTTTTCAGAATCTGCTGGGAGCTGAAGGGTTGCTTCTTGCTCTTTGAGCTCTTTTTTTTGACCTTCCAAGTACTCAACAAAAATGCGCAGCGTAGTGATTAAATAAGTACGAGTGTCCTTGGATAAATCAGTAGGAGAGGTCTCATTTATTTTGAGACGCACATATGCGAGTAAATTTTGAACTTCTAGAGATTCAAAGGAAAGCTGAGCAAATGCCTGAGCTCGAATTTTTTCAGGATTTTCATCCGAAAGAGATTGAGTAGAAACCAGCCGGTACATTTTGATAAATTCAAATAGAGTTTTGTCATCTAACGACTCTTTTACTTGACCATGGAGAAGAGCGAGTAATTTTGGATATTTTTCCAGCTTAAGATCAGATAACAGCTCAATGATTTCTTTTGTAATTTCTAATACATACGTAGCATCAGATATTTTTAAGTTCTTTTTAAGGTGGGCGATAATCTCTGTATCTGTAAGATTATTCACTGTTGCGACAGGATAATCATTTTTAATAGTGAAATTTTTGTCTTTGATGTAGTTTCCCCAAAGCAAACCGGGTTCTGATTTTTGATAGCTGACGTCAATGTGCGCAGTCTTAATGATGGTATCGCCATCGATAAGAGGAGACAGCTCTTCTTGCATATCTCTAAGCATTTGAATAGAGTCTGTTTCATAATCTGTAGATACAGTCATACTTTTCTCCTAAAGCTGTGTGAAAACGAAAGAGATGATAACACGCGTGCTAATTTTAATCACATCTTAGATATCTGCAGTTTTTGACTCTGCACTAGGGCAAGGCTAAAGAGTGAAACGGCGCAGCCAATCATGAGATAGAGGATGGGCCAAATAGGGCTGTGGAACTGGCCGATCACTCGTACCATGATGAAGGGACCTAGACCGCCGAAAATCGCAATTGCAAAGTTCATTGCTGTTGCAGTGCCGCTATAACGGATTTCAATGGGAAACAGAGAGCTCACAAGGATGGGGAGTACGCTAAAATAAGAGGCGATCAGAATTGCCAATATTCCTTGTGTGATAAACAATAGCCAGTAGATCTTCCATCCCATGAGAATGTAAATTGGAGTTGCAAGAAAAAAAAGGGTCAAAAGCACCCATTTCGCAAAGCGTCGGATTCCAATATAGTCGGCAAGTCTACCTGCCATTAGCGTCGTAACGAGAAATAATATAATGGTGAAGAACTGCAATAGCGTAGATTGAGAAGGGGAAAGTTGAAGCACTTCTGTATTGTAGAAAGAAGAGTAGATCAGTACCAAGTTAAACCCGACTGTATCCATAACCATAAGGCCCATCCCAATGAAAATCATCTTCTTGTACTTATGGAATGTATCGAAAAGAGGTTCTTTGAGTAAGCATCCGTAATGTTTCGCTTTTTCGAAAAAGGGAGTTTCCCGCAAAATGCGGCGGAGAAGTAGCACAACGATGCCAACGAGTCCACTGAGGAAAAAGGGAAGCCTCCATGCTCCTGCGCGCAGCCCTTCCAGCGTCACTTCTGTATTGAACAAATTCACTTCAATCATTGCAAAGAGGATCCCAATAAAAATTCCTAAGTACGCAAAGCTCCCGATGAAACCGAGCGTCTCTTTTTTCGCCGATTCGATGAGAAAAACCACTGCGCCAGGAAATTCTCCTCCCAAACTGATCCCCTGCAAAAGAAACATGAGGACAAAAAGAAAACCCGCGGTAAGGCCAATCTCTTCATAAGAAGGCAAGAGCGCAGCTAAAAAGAGGGGAATGATCATGAAGCAAATCGTTCGGACAAGAGCAACTTTTCTTCCTTTTTTATCGCCCAGCGTTCCAAAGATGAATCCTCCGATCGGCCGTGCGATCGCGACAAGTGCCATAAGCCCTGGATAGAGATAAGGTGATTTCACCAAACTTTCTGGAAAAAAAAGGCTGATAAAAAACGGTGCCATCATCCCGAACAAGATAAAATCGAACCACTCGAGCGAATTACCGAGAATTGTCGCCAGAATGATAAACTGTTGTTTGGAACTGATCCGATGCGTAATGTTCATATTTTCTTGTCGAGATACCTCGCCTTATTCTAGAAATTATTTAAGAAAAGTACAACTGATTTTGTTTTGTCTGTTTAAGCGTTGAGATTCAAATCCAGAGCTTGCTTTTTTGGCCCCGTTTGTTATTCTTTCTAGAAGGTTTTTTGCATGAAAATATTTTTAATTCTGCTAAGTGTTTTATTCAAGCTATACGGAGGAGAGAAAGAAATGATCATTGCTGTAGGGTCAACCAACACTGTTAAAGTGCAAGCAGTGGAGGAAATCATCAAAGAATATCCTGCTTTGGAAGCGGCCAAAATTGTTTCTACTTCTACCGTATCAGGTGTTTCAGAGCAGCCGCTTTCTTTAGAAGAGACCATTTTAGGTGCAAAAAACAGAGCCCAAAACGCCTTTGATTTATCACAACCTTGTCAATATGGCATTGGGATTGAAGGAGGATTGTGCGCCTCTCCTGGTACACGGACGGGTTTTATAATGATTAATATTTGTTCGATTTTTGATGGAACCTGTCATCATATAGGTTTTACCTCTGGTTATGAAGTTCCTCCTCAGATTTTAGAGCATATACTGAATCAGAAGATGGATTTGAGCCAGGCCTGTTTGCACTCAGGGATCACTTCAAAAGCAAAAGTTGGAGCTAGCGAAGGACTGATCGGTATTCTGACTCTAGGCCGCATTGACCGTAAGCAATACATGAAAGAATGCATTAGGATGGCCTTCGTTCAGGTGGAAAACAGCTCTTGGTATAGCCCTTAGAATGGATAAATTGGCAGCTCTCTATCAGCAACGGCTTAACCTTCAAAACAGCAATTTTTCACGCATCGAACACGATGATACGATGGTTGCGATCGTCTATCGGATTATCCAACCTTCCGGCAGCCAGCTTATTTTGAAGATATGTCCGCGTGATGAAGATTATCGTCGCGAAGTCTATTTTCTGAAGTACTTTGCGGATAAATTACCTGTACCGCGTGTTGTGCAAGTTGTACCACCAGAAGAAGGTATTCATGGAGCTATTGTGATGGAGTCTCTTCCTGGTGAAGTTCTTAAAACATCCAACGTTACCGAGGCATTGGCTTATGAAATTGGTACGTTGCTAGCTAAAATTCATTTAAATTCCGCAGCCGGTTACGGGGACCTTACACAGCCTGATGGCTTAACTCTCGACCCTCGTGTTTATTTTACTCTGAAGTTCGAAGAGGGGATTGCTGAATGTATTCATCATCTTCCTGAAACGTTGATTGAGCAGTGCCGCCGCTATTATGACACGCATATCCATCTTTTAGCTTCAGTGGATGGTCCATGCATAATACACCGTGATTTTCGACCCGGCAATGTGATCGTGCATGAGGGTAAACTTCAAGGAATTATCGATTGGGCTGGAGGACGCGGCAGCTTTGCCGAGGAAGATTTTTGCCCTATGGAACATTGGGAATGGTCAATGAATCCAGATAGCAAAAAATCATTGTTAGCAGGATATGCAACGATTCGCCCAGTTCCTAATTACAGCGCTATCATGCCGCTTTTGCGTTTGAGTAGAGGGTTGAATGTCGTCGGTTTTACTGTTAAACAAGGAGTATGGAAAACCAACTATGCTCGTGCCTATGAATTTAACCGTCAGTTTCTAGAAACGTTCTTTTAGAAGTTAATTCTTCTCAAACAAAAGTTCTAACTGCCTCTAACCTATCCCTGGCCATTTTAAACAATCTGAGCATAAGCTGTCGGATAATCAATTAAACAATACCCACTCGAATATGTCGATGTTGAAAAGGATTTACAGCCAAGAGCAACTCTTCAAATTTTTCTAAAGTAACACTGAGACGACCTCTTTCATATTGAGCGTAAGCGTTTGGTGATTTTGAACCGAGCCTTTTGGAAACTTCTCTCACGGTCGAATTACTTTTCTCTCGTTGCTTTATCAATGAAAGAGATAACAAAATCTTTGTATCCTTGGCGGTAATACCAATCACACCGTCATCACGGAGAAAAGCTTTTACACCCAGTTTTTTTCCTGCTTTATCTTCAAAATAGCATTCGATAAGACCAGTAACAGCATCTTCGATCATATGTAATGCATCTTTTCTGGATTTGCCCTGTGTCATTGCATCCAATATAGGGATCTCGACAAGCCAAAACTTTCCGTCTTTCCAGATTCTACCTTCTAATTCCATAAATCCCTCATTTTTTAGGCGGGTTATTTTTAGCCGTTTTTAAAATCTTTCGCGCCAAAAGCTCATTTATCTCGTTATGTCTTGGAACAGATTCATGAACTTGGCCATTTGTCCAGTAGTCATGACTCCCTCCATGTCTCTTGAACCACCAACCAAGTTTTCTCAGCTCCCTTTCAAGGTCATTTTTTTTCATCCATTGCTACCCATATTGTACATAGAAATATATACATAGTCAAATATTTAAGCAATTAGAATTCAAGTCATTGATCACAAGCTAATTGGGGGTAGGGAAAGGGGCTTACCTTTTCTTCTTGGGCGTTTTCGGACAGGTCTCTCGTAGTATTTTTTCTTAATGGTATCTGGCAACGAAGAATACGCTTTTGAGATAAACGCTTTAAAATCTGTGAGAAAAGGAT
>Ga0206825_1016_pt1 | contig 18131 bp, 10 predicted proteins | sample Alteio_BWOrgCont_79_FD_152875 | JGI IMG/M metagenome (GOLD analysis project Ga0206825, IMG submission 152875) | Enriched cells from forest soil in Barre Woods Harvard Forest LTER site, Petersham, Massachusetts, United States -... | ecosystem: Environmental > Terrestrial > Soil > Temperate forest >...
CTATGGACCGGGCGTTGCAGGGGCAGTTCAGCGTAACGCTGGCGCTGACCATATATGCCGTGTACCTGGCCTCAACGGTATTGGCCCGGAAAACTAATATACGGTTCCTCCCGGCGGTTATTTGCCCGCTTTTCATGGTATTCCTGTCCGCCAATTATATAAATAAAGACAGGGTACACATTACCCATTACCAATGCCACTTCGGGGTAAATATCTGGAACAAGCTGTTGACCGACGGGATAAATGAAAATATTCCCAAAGGCAGTTCAGTGGCGTTTTCAGACGAAAGTTTTTACTTTTATTATCTATGCCGGAAGGCTGGCTATAATGTAACAAAATGCCCGCGTGGCAATGAGCAGTATTTAATAAAGCTAAGAGGTGAGCCTTTTTTTATGGGCAGTGAAAATGATTTTGTGCTCAAAGCGCCGGTAGGGGATTACGGGGTTTATATAAATGTGCCGTTCGGTAAAAACTCACGGTGACAATGTGACAATGTGAAAATGAAGTAAATGTGAAAATTAATGAGGTAATGTGGGGATAATGTGGAAATCATATAATTATGTCCAAGCCTTGTCTCTCCAGGCAGAGCAAGTAAGCAAGCGGAGTGCCTGTGGCGAGAACAGAACCTGTTCTGCACGCACGAGCGCTGTTGGTCAGAAATAAGACCAACAACGGCGTGAAAAAAAATTACTCAAAACAATTTATTTTTAAAACATAACTTATTATAATACATTCAGTTAATATAATCATAATAAATAATACTTACAAGACAAAAAAAATATATGTAGTTTTGCGTTAAATTAATTTTAAAATACCAAAATAACTACTTAAATTTGATTAAGTGAATTTTATTCCTAACTGTGAAAAAAAATTTCTATGGTAGATACAAAACAACCCATAACTAAACAGCCTGCAAAACAAATTGATGCTCGGGATTGGAATAGTATTCATCTTATGGGTTTTGGAGAAGCCCAGATTATAGGTAAGAACAATGGCAAAGTTGCCAATGAAAATTTAAAGTCTATTGCTCCGTTTATATCTCATCTGATGGCATTGCAGCAGGAAGGTACCAGAATTGATTCGGAAGAATTGCATGCAATCCATATTTTTAATAGTTCATTTATTGACTTTTTGCCGAAGCCCAAAAAGGAGAATAAACGCCAAAGATTTCAATGGGCACAAATTGACGATAAAATAGTTGGTGAACTGGCGTTTGAAATAATGAATAATATTAGAAACCAATAAACAAAAATGATTTTTTAATTTCTTTAAACCGGTATTTTTATGGCAGCAACAAATTGTCCTTATTGCGACCCGTCATCGTGTTTCCAAACCGTTAGGTGCGATGCTACTTCTGGTGCAGCAGGTACTGTTTCTGGCTATTATTCCAGTATTTTAGGTGGTAATATTCCCGGTACTCATTGCATCACGAATGACTACTCCACTATAATTATGGGTAAAAATAATTGTATTAGTGGTACTGGTGGTTTAAGAGGCTGCTATAATTCTATAATTAATGGGTGCGATAATTCAATCATTTCAAGTGGCAGTTCTTATTATCATAATATTATTAACAGTGGGCAATGTAATACAATACACAATTCCATTTATTCAAATATACTTGGAAGCCGGTCTAATTGTATTACTGAATCCGGTTACGCCAGTATTCTTTCCGGCACTAGTAACAATATGTGTAACGCACAGCAATCTTCCATAATTAATGGAACAAATAGTTGGATATGTAATTCAAATAGTAGTTCTATTGGCCAAGGTATTGCAGCAACAATTTGTAATTCAAATTATTCAAGTGTGTCAAACGCGGCTTGGAGCACTATCTTAGATTCTTATTATTCTACAACAGTTTCAGGTTGGTACAACAACATTTCAGGTAGCTCTAATAGTGTAATAGGCGCAGGAAGTAATAATAATGTAGTAAACGCCGGTAATGCTTTCATAGGCTCTGGTGAAGGAAATTTTATATATGGTGGCAGCTCTTCAGTTGTTGGGGGCCTGGGCAATACAGCTTTTTGTGACATGAGTTTTATTGGAGGTGGTTATGGAAATATCGTTTCATCTTGTTTGGGATCTACGGTTAGCGGGTACTACAATATGGTATGCAATGGTTGTGCCTCATTTATTGGTGCTGGATACCGAAATAAAATAGCTGCATCGTTCGGAGGGATAGTATCTGGCGCTCAAAACACATTGTCAAGCAATTATGGTTTTATCGGTGCTGGCGTTTGCAACAATATTGGCTCAAATTCTGCCCATGGTTTTATAGGTGGCGGGTATTGCAATATCATAAATTCATCGTCATGTTATGCCGGCATACTGGGCGGCTGCCAAAATCAAACTTATGCATGCTTTAGTAATATCGTAGGAGGCCAGTTCAATTCCATTGGTTATAATTCACACGGTTCTGCCATATTTAGTGGCTGTGACAATGTTTTGGGAAATGGTACAGGTAGCACCTACAACGGCAGTTTTTATAGCGTTATAGCTGGTGGCGGCCTTAATAAAATGTGTTCCTCCCTAATCGGTTCAGGCTTATGCAGCGAATATAATACCATCAGCGGCGGCTGGAGCAACAATATCGGTAATGATGTTGTCAAATCAACAATTGGTGGCGGCGCAGAGCATGTTATTTGCGCCGGTGCGTATGTTACTGTTGCCGGTGGGCATAATAATGAAGCTTGCGCAGATTATGCCACAATAGCCGGGGGTTCCGTTAACCGTATTTATGCCAATGCTAAATCAGCAGCCATTGGCGGTGGTGAAGATAATTGCATTTCCACCAGTGGCAGCGACAGCTATGGCTTTATAGGCGGCGGCCAGCTCAATTGTGTATCCGGCCTTAGTTCTGCTATTCTTGGTGGTTTTTCCAATACTGTTTCCGGGTATTTTGCTTCTATATTGGGTGGTTGTTGCAATACAGTTTCCGGTAAATATTCCTCAGTTCTCGGTGGCTCCTGCAATAAGGTTTCCCACAACTGGGCTTCTGCCTCCGGCTATAATATCACAAGCGCCGCTGATTGTGCTTTCCATGCCAATTGCATAATTGTTCCGAATACTCCAATTGCTGTAGGAGGAATGCCATCTGGCACGTATATGTATAAAACTTGTTCTTCATTACTTCCAGGCGATTTAGTAATTGTGAAAGCTCCTTAAAATGCTAAATGAAGAAAATAGTTGTTATATTATGCCTTTTATTACCTTTTTTTGTCCAAGGGCAGATAATTGTTACTATTGCAGGAAACGGTACAATTGCTAATACCGGTGATGGGTATCAAGCTACTGCTGCGGGTATAGATTTGCCGGCTGGTTGTATATTTGATAAATTCGGTAATTTTTATCTTACGACAGATGATGCAGGAAATCTGATACGAAAAATAACACCGGGCGGCATTATCAGTACAGTCGCAGGCACGAGTGCTGGTGGGTTTAGCGGGGATAACGGGCCTGCAACAGCAGCTAAACTCAAAGGTCCACAGCTTATAGCTGTTGATACGGAAGGAAATTTTTACTTTTCAGACGCAGTAAATGAACGCATACGCAAGGTGGATATTGCTACTGGTATTATTACTACAATAGCAGGCACCGGAGCAATGGGTTATTTTGGTGATGCGGTGCCTGCCACGACAGCAGTCTTTTATAGCCCTAATGGGGTATGTTTTGATAAAAAAGGGAATTTATATGTGGATGATTATTTCAATAGTAGGGTTCGTAAAATAAATACTGCGGGCATAATAAGCAATTTTGCAGGAACAGGTGTAGCAGGGTATAACGGGGATGGAGGTTTAGCTGATACATCAGAGATTAGGGGATCTTTTGGTATTTGTAGTGATGACATAGGGAATATTTACATTGCTGATGAATCTGATGGAAGAATACGAAAAGTAGATACTTTTGGAATTATTCATACTATTGCGGGCATTGGTGTTGCCGGCAATAGTGGCGATGGCGCATCATCTCTGATTGCCGAAGTCGAGCCACATTGTATTACTTACGATAAATTCGGCAATATCTATTTTGGCGATATATACACAAATACAGTTCGTAAAATAAATAGTACAGGTATTATTACAACTATAGCTGGTAATGGTACTTTAGGTTACTTGGGTGATAATGGCCCAGCAACAGCTGCAGAGTTTCACGACCCATTTGGTGTTACTACGGATACCTGCGGTAACTTATATATTTGTGATGGGAATAATTACCGCATCCGCAAAGTAACCTTCCCTCCCATTACAACCGCAACCCCTGTTATTTCTCTAACCGCCAGCACCGGAGATACTGTTTGCTCCGGCACATCTGTTACCTACCACGCTACTGTTTCCGGCGGGGGGGCATCATTTACTTATCAATGGTATGTAAATGGAGTTGCGGTGAGCAGTACAGGTACTTCATACACCTATACACCTGCAAGCGGAGATTCGGTAGCCTGTATGGTAACCACTACAGCTAACGCCTGTGCCATACCTGCCGTGGCTACCAGCCATGCCATACACATGGTGGTCAACCCTTTTGTTACACCCACTATCAGCATAGCAGCAAGCCCATCAGATACTGTTTGCGCGGGTACATCTGTTACCTACACTGCTACCATTACCTCTGGCGGCGCTGCGCCTGCTTACCAATGGTATGTAAATGGCGTAGCTGTCATTAGTGGCAGTTCTTCTTATACCTATACACCATCAAACGGAGATGTAGTCAGTTGCACACTTACCAGCAGTAACCCTTGTGCAATACCGCTTTCTGCTACAAATAGTATGGTTATGGTGGTACGTCCTGTGGTAACACCCACTATCAGTATTTCCCTGGTTCCGGCAGATAGTATTATCTGTTCCGGTACAGCGGTTGTTTTTACCGCATCAGTATCAAATGGCGGCAGCGCACCCTCTTACCAATGGAAAGTAAATGGTACTATTGCAGATACGACCCCCAGCTACACCTATACCCCAGCAAACGGAGATTCCATACGCTGCATCCTTACCAGCAGTGCAGAATGCGCCGTTCCAGCCACAGTTAGCAGCAGTACCATAAATATGGTTGTTGATACTTTCATTACGCCCACTATCACGCTTTCCGGCATTACATCTGATCCTATTGGCGGCACAGTTACCGTCAATGCCACCGTTGCAGATGCGGGCAGCAGCTATCTCATTTATTGGTTCAATAATGGTATAGAATTTGCCACCACAACAGTACCTACTGTAACCTACACTAAAGACGCAGCAGCAGATACCATTACCGCCCTCATAGTGCCAACAGGCTATAGGTGCTATGATAGCGCTACTTCAGCAGGGTTTATAGTTACGGCTGCTCAAACAGGAGTAAAACCCCTGCCCCCTAAAGGGGAACCATCTATTTGGCCTAACCCTGCAAAAGATGAACTGCATATAGATTATGGTGCAAATTGTATAATGAGTGTAACCATAAATAATTTGCTTGGGCAAGCTGTGATAAGCAAGGAGTATAATACAGGGCAAGTGAAAATGAATATAGCAACCTTACCCGCTGGCGTATATGTAGTAAAAGTGAACAATTATTTTGTACAAAAACTGGTGAAGGAATAAGGCATTAACTAAATATGGGACAACATGAAAAAAATCAGCAGTCTGCCCGGCGCGAGTATCGCCAAGTCCCGCGAAGGGCGGGGACTCGGCGAGGACGGAAAATTGTCAACTTTTTTCAGGACGACACAAGGGATCACATCCTAAAATCATTTAATCCTATAAATCATAGTTCTGACAAAAAGGTTACGCACAAAAAAAACGTCCCGAAACATCGGGACGTTAGTATTGCTGGTTTACTTTTTATCTTAGTTATAGTTAACTGTTACCGGAACTGCTGTTGCGTTGCTGTAAGAGTTAGGAGCCTGTGCTGCTGCTACTGTTAAGGTAGCGCCTACGGTAAGCGTTTGTGTACCGCCGCTGCTCAATGTACCTGTTGATGATGGGCTGCTGGTGAAAGTACCCATTGTCATAGTGTGTGAAGACCCGTCAGACAAAGTAGCTGAAGAAGGCAGCGTGATAGCGTAGGTAAAGCTGGCTGTGCCGGAAACGGTGAAGCTGGCTGATGCTACTGTACCTGTTGTAGAAGGAAGGGTAACGCCACCAGTGCTGGTGCGGCTGTTACCTGTTCCCAGAACCACTGTACCACCAGATGTAGGAGATACTGCTATGTTACCGAAGTTCATGTTGGTCACTAAAGCGATAGTGATGGGGGTGATGATGTTTGCAGTTGCTGAGGCAGTTGCTGATGCCTGAGCGAAAGAGCTGGTTGAAGAGCAACCTAATACTGCTGCTGCTACGAATACTTTTGCGATGTTTTTCATTTTGTTTAGTTTTTTGTTTGTTTGAGATTGTTTGTGAGTTGTTTGTTTGCATAGTACATTACCAACGGCGTGCCATAATTTTAAACAATTGATAATCAATTGTTTGAAAAATTATTGGTGTGCCGAAATTCCGGTTGGTGGAGGGGTTTTCCGGGAAATGGAATAATATGAGCATTAACCATTAAAAATTAATCATTAATCATTAATAAAAAATCTCCCCCATTAATTCACTACAATAATTATGGGTTTTGATTATGGTTACTAATATGTTTATTGTACTTTTGTGGCCTGAAAAAAAATACTCAATAATGATGCAATTGAAAAACACAATCCTTGCCGGCGTTGCGATCCTGGCAATGGCGTCTTGCGGTCAGGCAGGAAAAAACACACAAGCCGGTAATGAGCCGGTACGTAAATACCTGGACCCCGCCAATATGGATACCACCGTGCATCCGGGCGATGACTTCTTCCGGTATGCCAATGGCACAATACTGAAAAAAGACACTATTCCTAAAACGGAATCTCGCTGGGGCAGCTTCAACGAGCTACAGGAAAATAATTACAAAGCGCTGCATACCTTGCTCGATTCTGCCGCAGCCATTACCAATGCGCCACAGGGTAGCTTAGTTCAGAAGGTAGGCGATTTTTACCGCACGGGTATGGATAGCGTTACCATAGAGAAATCGGGCATAGAACCGCTTAGTGAAGTAATAAGCCGTATAAACGCCGTAAAAGAGCCGGCAGACCTGGTAGAAGAAATAGCCACGGAGCATACGCAGGGTATAGGCCCGTTGTTCAGTTTTAGTATATCTCCTGATGATAAAAATGTATCGAAAGAGATATGCCAGTTCGGGCAGGGTGGCCTGGGTATGCCGGGACGGGAATATTATTTTGATAAAGACGACCGCACTACCCGTATCCGCGAAGCATACAAACAATATATTCCCAAGATACTGATGCTGATGGGCGACGACAGTATTACCGCCCAAAAAGAAGGCGCGGATATATATGGCCTTGAACTTTCGCTTGCCGGCGCTTCTATGACGCGCGTGGAAATGCGCGACCCTTATAAGTTGTATAACAAATTCAACCTGGCGGGTATCAGTAAGCTGACCCCGGGGCTGGACTGGAATACCTTGCTTACCGAACTGAAAGTAAAAGGGCAGGACAGCGTGATCGTGGGTATGCCCGAATTCTTTACCGAAGTGGCGAAGCTGGTAAAGGATGTGCCGGTTGACACCTGGAAAAAGTACCTGAAATACCATCTTGTAAATGATATGGCGCCTTACCTGAGCAGTGCGTTTGATACTACCCGTTTTGAATTTTACGGTAAAATAATGCGTGGTGTGCAGGCCGAAAAGCCACGCTGGAAAAGGGTCATGCAGGTAGTGGACAATTCGGAAGGAGAGTTGCTGGGACAATTGTATGTGGATAAATACTTTAAACCCGAAGCTAAAAAACGTATGCTGGACCTGGTCAATAACCTCCAACAGGCATATGCCGAGCGCATATTGAAGCTGGACTGGATGAGCGACAGCACTAAAAAGAAGGCTATACTGAAGCTGAATGCGTTTATGAAAAAGATCGGCTATCCCGACAAATGGAAAGACTATAGCGCCCTTACCATTGTTAATAATGATTTTGTGAAGAATATCATGGCCTCCGCGCAATGGGCGTATAATTATGACCTGAATAAACTGGGTAAACCAGTGGACCGGTCGGAATGGGGCATGACGCCACCTACGGTGAATGCGTATTACAACCCCGGATTCAACGAGATCGTTTTCCCCGCCGGTATTCTCCAGTTCCCGTTCTTTGACGCTAATGCCGATGATGCGGTGAATTATGGCGGCATAGGCGCGGTAATAGGCCATGAAATGACACACGGCTTTGACGACCAGGGCCGCCTGTATAATGCGGAAGGCAACCTGAGCAACTGGTGGAGTCCGGCTGATTCGGCTAATTTTACAATGAAAGCAGATAAGGTGGTGGACCAGTTCAACCGGATAATTGTGATTGACACCAACCATGCCAATGGCCGCCTTACGGAAGGAGAGAACCTTGCCGACCTGGGAGGATTAAACATTGCTTATGAAGCCTTTAAAAAGACAAAACAAGGCCAGGGAAATGAAAAAATTGACGGATTTACACCCGACCAGCGTTTCTTCCTTAGCTGGGCGCAGGTATGGCGCGCAAATACCCGGCCCCAAGAACTGGCGGCACGCCTGAAAACCGACCCCCACTCGCCAAGCGAACTGCGTTGCAACGTGCCGGTTAGCAATATGGAAGCATGGTACAAAGCCTTTAATATAAAACCAACCGACAAAATGTACCGCCCCGAAAGCGACAGGGCCAGAGTTTGGTAAGAGAGCGGAGAAACAGTGCAGAGAGCGGGATGGGCGTATAGGTGTTCCACACCTTTCTCTCAATCTTTTTATCAATCCGGCATTAAACAAATCTTGCCGTTCATTATAGTGTAAAATAAATAAAAAATAAAACAGGGATGAATTTGCAGATATTAGTTACTATACCCTAATTTTATCTGCAACATGGGCGCCAATTATATGCAAAGGATACCAGGATTGCTGTTTTTTCTTTTTCTTATTCCTTTCGTTGCCGGATCGCAGATAATGCCAAAAGAAGGCAGTAAGCTGCATTACAGGCTTATAGGGTTTTCATTTCCGGTGGTGAGCGGGGCCTCCGGGTATAATATTGAGATCGCAAAAGGCAATTATAATTCGGAAAAGGAATTCAGGAAGAATATTTTTGAAACGCGCCCTGGTGAAAGCAATAAGATAATTGCGGAAGTACCTTTCTTTGGCAAGGAATACACCTGGCGTGTAAGCTATACCAACAAAAGATCGAAGGTTAAAAAAAGTGAATTACACCATTTTGCCACATTAGCTGTAGATTCAAATATGCAGCGCCTGCGGGTAATAAAACAAGCGGAAACATACAAAGACGCCTATGTATTCTTAGACGCTAACAAGGCGCTTTATGATATGAAAGGTAACCTGGTATGGTTTCTGCCGGGCATAAGTGGAATCAGCAATGACAACGCCAATGTGAGGGACCTGAAGATTTCTGCGGAAGGCGCCATTACCTTTATGCTTAATGACAAGCAGGCATATGAAATAAATTATAACGGTGATATTTTATGGCGCGCTCCCGATAATGGAAATGATAATCCAAACCTGCATTACCACCACCAGTTTACTCACCTCTCCAATGGCAACTATATGATATTGGGAACTGAACCGGTGACATTAAAAATCAATAAAGAACATCCCTTCGACAGCATATCCATAGTGGCCGGCGCTGACACAATTAAGAAAGACAAAAATACGGACTATAAGCCCTTTCCGCTGGGATCAATAATAGAATATAGCCCCAGTGGGAATGTAGTATGGCAATGGAAAACTTCGCAGCATTTTGACAGTTCCGGTATCGCATATTGCTTGCCGCATCATGGGAAAAATAAATTTGAAGTACACCTGAATGCATTCTTTTTCGATGAACAGGATAGCATCATTTATTTGAGTTTCAGGAACACAAGCCAGGTAGTCAGTATTAAATATCCAGAAGGAACCATTGTGAACGCTTATGGCGGGAACGATAGCGGGCTGTTTTATGGACAGCATAGCTGCATACACTCCCGCGCGGGATATTTGTACTTGTTTGACAATAACCAGAAGATGGCGGGAAACCTCCCAAAGATACTTATGCTGCAGGAACCGCTGTCAAAAAACGATACGCTGAAAAAGATATGGGAATATGAATACACCCCTGATGGTATAAATGAAAAACAACAACCTACTACCGGTTTTACAATAGGAGGTAATGTTATAGAACTGCCGGATAATTCGCTGTTTACATCCATGTGTAACCCCTACAGCGAAGTGTTAATTGTATCGCACGATAAGAAGATATTATGGAGCGCTATTCCCGAAACATGGAGCGTCATCAATAAAAAGTGGATGCCTTTTTCCCAATACAGGGCCAGTATTATTACCGGCCGCACTGAAATGGAACACCTGGTATGGAGTAATGGTAAAAATTAAAAACGCAGATCATCATCACCTTATTTTATTGCTTTGTTACTTTATAAACATTGGTATCATTGACTTTTACAAAATAAACGCCTGCGGGCAATTGAGCTAATGATATGGTTACATTACCGGTGGTATAAGCGCCTGAAAATACTATCTGCCCCAGCAGGTTACTGATCTCTACTTTATTTATCGCGCCGGTTGCCGTTATGGTAATATTATCCTCTGTTGGGTTAGGAAAAACTATGATCTCCCCGCTTGGTAATGGCAAGTTCTTTACGCCTTCATTACATTTATTGGTAACATATATCTGCTTTTCAGAAATGGCGCAGGCATTGTAAACTGAATACTGAATAGTAACCACTCCAACTGTTTTAGCCTTCACTAAACCAATAGAATCTACAGTAGCTATAGTTGTGTTGCTGCTACTCCATACACCTCCTGCCAGGGAATCGGAAAGGGTAATTACAGAGTCAAAGCATACAGAATCTATACCGGTTATCGGTATCGGGCAGTTGCAGGTATTGAATTTTGTAAGGAAACCCTGGAAATAACCAATCGGGCCGGTACCGGCCACGCTCAGGAAAGCGCCTGGAGTTGCAATATTGTCTGAACTGCCTGTGGATCCGCAAATATATACATCCTGTCCATCGAATGTGGAGTTAATAGCGTTATCATTGCCATTGCCACCATAATAGGTGCCCCAGCAATGTTTTCCTGTGCTATCAAATTTTGCAAAAAAAGCATCGTTGGCGCCCCCTCCATAAGTTGGCTGAGACGCGCATGGCGTAGCAATACCGGAGGTGCTGCTGGTATAACCATGTATATAAACACTGCCTGAACTGTCAATGGATATATTCGGGCTAAGCGCTACCGATTCATCGCCGGGGCCGCCATAATAGGTACCCCATATCCGCATACCTGTAGCCCCGTTGAACTTTGCCAGAAAAGCATCCTGGCCGCCTGCCCTTGCTGGCTGGTAGGTACCGGGAGTGGTAATACCGGTATCACTGCTTGAGGTGCCAAACAAATAAACATTACCAAGTTTATCGCAGGCAACTGCGCCTGTCTGTTCATCACTTGGCCCACCATAATAAGTACCCCATTGCCTGGCGCCTGAATTATCAAATTTCACTAAAAAAGCATCAGATAATCCGCCGCCAAAAACAGGTTGCCAGCATCCGGCAGTTGGAATATCAGAGCCTATGGGGGCGCGGCCCACACCACCTCCATAGGTATAACCTGAAAGATATACATTTGATCCATCGGAACACATGCCGCCCACAAAGTCATGCCACCATTCCCCATAATAGGTACCCCATATTTCCGCTCCGCTGGTATCATATTGGATCAGGAAAGTCTCATTGGTATCAGCGCCATAGTATTTCTTTGGTTTAAAGCTGCAGCAAGTGGTAACATAAGATGTATCATCGCATTGCCCTGACGCAAACACATGCCCCAGGGTATCGAAGCATATAGAATTCACTTCGGCGTCATAGCTATGGATATGATTAGAATCTCCACCAATATATGTACCCCATACTCTTGTTCCTGCAGATGTGAATTTTTCTAAATAAGCCGCCCATTCGCTGCCGCCGGAATAGGTGGGTACCGGTGCGCCCGGCGTGGATATTCCTGTCAGGCTTCCTGTCTGGCCGCCTATGTAAACATACCCGTTTTTATCGCAGCCAACTGCGGTAACCAGGTTCTCAGAAACACTATCAGCTCCGAAATAGGTACTCCATATCCGGTGGCCTGATGAATCAAACTTTACTAAAAAGCCGGCAGTGCCGCCACCGGTAAGCGTAACATCATAAGCGCCTGAAGTAACAATAGTGCCTATAGGCCCGCCATAAGTCAAACCACCTGCGTAAACATTGGAGGAATCATCGCAGCCAACGCCGTAAAAATATGTAGTTTCGGAATCCGCGCCATAATAAGTACCCCATTCTAATATCGGGTCTATCACTAATGCGCCGGATAAGTCGCCCTGGTAACTCAATACATTTTTATGCAGCCGGAATGATGATGGCTCTATATTGCCATTGGTACGGTAGCATACCGGGGCATGTTCCCTGATAGTTCCCATAGGGGTAGTTGCGGTAATACTGCCGTCTTCATTTATTTTCAGCGAGGTTTGCCCGTTATATTTCAGCTTTATCTGCGAGGCGTCTGCGCCGGGGCCTATTACAAATTCATGCTCCAGTTTATTATCTTTTATGTATATAACCCAATCTATGCCGGGATAAACATTTTTATAGGTAATCCGGTTACAGGTACGGGCGGTGATACCGCTTGCCATGCTCCCGGAATAATAATAATTTTCATAGTAGGCAAGGGGTTGTTCCATTATCATTTCGGGTTCCTTATTAGCTCCTGCCAGTTCCACATCCATGCGGTAGGTTGCAATATCAGCAGAAAGGCTGTATGCTATTTCCGCTAAATCCTGCTGCCGTGTTTCTTTTCCTGTTGATCTGCTAAATGGATATGCCTGTGTAGCAGTCTGGCTTCTATCCTGTGGCGCACAGCCAGGTTCCCTTTTTGAGAACTGGTAATGCAGTTGCCCGTTGCCAATAAACACACTTAATCCCGCCGATTGCAATACGTATTGAATATCATTGCGGCTATTGCCAAACTGGTCTTTTACCTGGCCTTTATTTTCTATAAAGAAAAGATTTTGGGAACCGGGGTTTAATTTATTTTTCGCCTGTGCATTGCCTGAAAAAACAAATACTGTTGCAATACTCAAAATGATGTTTACGGCTGTTTTCATAAGAAAATATTTATTGTAAAATAACCAAAAACTAAATAACCCCGCATTGCAATTGCTCTGTGCCGTTTTCAGCAACAAAGTAAAGATACATTTTTTTCAACAGCCTGTTTTTAAAATTAAGGTGTCAAAGCCTAAGTGAAGTTGTCAAAATAAATCCTACGAAGTTGGTTAGTTATTTTTCTTTTATGCGAGGCCCCGCCACGGCGGGGAATAGCAAGCTATTTAAAGACTTTTGCAACAAAGCAGAAATGGAAAAGAACAATCAAATTGTAGGATTTATTTTGACATCTTCACTTAATAGATTTTCCAGAACTATTCTTTTACAAACTTTAATGTAAATACATTGTCCGGGCATATCACTTTAATGAAATAAGCGCCCGTGGATACCTCGTTGCCGAGATGGTAAATTTTGTTGATAGTACCATTATTAATTGTTGCTTCATCAGTCATTATTATTCTGCCTAACTGGTCTGTAATTATTATCCGTGCGTCGCCGGTAATATTTGGTAAAGAGGCATTCAGAATAAATGTACCGGTGTTAGGGTTGGGGTAAATATTAACGCTGGCTGCTGCTAATTGTTTTTGTATAGTTGACAGGGCAGAATCAATATTGGGTGGTGAGTAGAATTTTGCGAGGAAGCACTTATTGTAATCAGGGGCTGTATCGCAGGTAGTGAGAAAAGCGCCGGGTGTAGCTATCTGGTTATCGCTGTTTGTCAGTCCGCATATATATACACATTTCCCGTCGAAAGCGCAGGCAAGGGCCTGGTCATCACCGTCGCCGCCAAAATAGGTACTCCATACTTCTGATCCCGAATTGCTGAATTCAGCAAGAAAGGCGTCATAGGTTCCACCGCCATAGGTTGATTGCCATGACCCTGCCGGGGCTATTCCACCCGTGCTGTTAGTGTACCCTGTTATATAAACATTACCGGAGTTGTCGCTGGCTATCCTGCTGGATGTGGCATACTCATCTCCCGGCCCGCCTCCATAATAAGTTGCCCAGTCCCTCTTCCCGGTTTCCACGTCGAACTTAACAAGGAAGCCATCATTAAGGCCGCCTATTGCCGGCTGGAAGGAACCAGGTGTTGAGATACCCGAATCGCTGCCGGTAATGCCAAACAGGTAAACGTTGCCGTAAATGTCGCAGGTTAAGCCGCCCATTGTTTCGTCATTCGCCCCCCCATAATAAGTTCCCCATTGCCGGCTTCCCAAAGCATTGAATTTTGCCAGGAAAGCATCATTACCACCACCTGATGAAGGCTGCTGGCTGCCGGCGGTAGCAATACCGGTGGTACTGGCCGTATAGCCGGTAAGATAAACATAGACGCCATCGCTGCAAACCATTCCGCCAAATTCGGCGCCAGGGCCGCCATAATAAGTTCCCCATTGCCTTGCACCCGCAGTATCATATTGTACTAGATAGTCATCGTACCCCCCGGCAGGCGAAGGCTGATAGCTGGCTGGCGTGGCAACATTATTATGGTCATTGGCAATGCCGCCTACATAAATATGCCCTTGCGTATCGCAGCAGATACCCCCATTGTAATTAGTGCCGGAACCTCCCAGGTAAGTACCCCAGAACCTGTTGCCTGATGAATCAAATTTTACTATAAAACCATCGAACCCACCACCGCCATATGCAGGCTGTTGGCTTCCGGGAGTGGAAATACCCGTAAGGCTGCTTGTAGTACCCGCCATATATATATGACCTGCCTGGTCGCAGGCAACGCCAATGCCCCAATCTTCTTCTTCACCTCCGTAATATGTTGCCCATATCCTGTTTCCCGATGAATCGAACTTCACTAAAAAAGCATCTGTGCCGGCTCTCAAAGTATCCTGGAAACTGCCTATAGTGGCAATAACGCCGAGGGGCGCGCCCCAGGTCAGCCCGCAGCCATACACATGGCCTGAATTATCGCATGTAATATCATAAAACTGGCAGGAGGAAGAATCAGGGCCATAATAGGTACCCCATTCCAGAACCGGGTCTATAACGAGCAAACCGGAAACATTGACATCATAACTTAACAGGTTATTCTGCAGATTAAAAGAAGAAGGAGCTATGCGCCCATCTGCCCGGTAGCATACGGGGGCATGTTCTCTTATTGTTCCCATGGGAGTAGTAGCGGTGATACTGCCGTCTTCATTTATTTTCAGTGAGGTCTGCCCGTTGTATTTCAGCTTTATTTGCGAGGCGTCCGCGCCGGAGCCAATGACAAATTCATGTTCCAGTTTATTATCCTTAATAAATACAACCCAGTCTATGCCGGGATAAACATTTTTATAGGTTATCCTGTTATAACTATAAGCGCGAATGCCATTTGCCGGGCATCCGGGAAAGAAATAATTTTCGTGGTAGGCAAGCGGTTGCTCCGTTATCATTTCCGGCTGTTTATTTGCGCCTGCCAGTTCCACATCCATGCGGTATGTTTCAATTTCTGAAGAGCCGTTAAGTATTGTTTCAGCTATATCCTGTTGCCGGGTACCTTTCCCGTTTGATGTGCCGGACGGGTAAGGCATAGCCTGCGGGTTTATATCCAGTAAACCGCATCCGGGTATCTTTTTGGAAAACTGGTAATGCAATTGTCCATTGCCAATAAAAACAGTTAACCCAGGTGATTGCAATACATATTGTACATCGTTCCGGCTATTTCCATACTGGTCTTTTACCTGCCCTTTGTTTTCTATGAAATATAAACCCTGCGATGCAGGCGAAGAATAATTTTTAGCTTCAGAACGGCTTGAAAATATAAGTGAAGCGACCAAACACAAAAGAATAGTTATATTTTTTTTCATAGTCAAAGTTATTTCATTGAGCCATTCTTTCCAAAAAGTTTTTGAAAACAATTTTTTCTGATAGGAATGAGATGGCATATAAATAAAAACAATGTAATTATGTTATTTGGTGAAATATCAATCATATTTATTAATTTTTAGTTGTAATATGATTTATTTTTTAAAATATACATCGTTTTACCAACCTTCAACAATATTTGAATGTCTATTTTAGTGAGGTTAGCTATATCATATTATAGATGAGCCTGCAACATTTACATTTTTTCAATTGTTTAAAGATGTATTTACAATAAATAATAGAAACTAATAAGTTTAACCGGAGTTTTTAAAATTTCAACTATATGCGTAATCGTTTTTTACTACTTGCAGCATTCTTAGTTTTCATTTCTAACCTTTCTAAAGCCCAGATAATTGGCGGCAATTTATTTTTGCAAGGCGCTTGGGTGGAGATCGGGGAAGATGATATGGGCGCTTTGGGGGTCTGTTCCTCTCCCGCTACGTATCATGCCCATACCAGCGGCATGACGCCTACTCCCGGCCAGGCAATGGACGCGGTATATGATTATGGACATGATGGCTGGCTGGTAGGCGTACCATCCCTGGCAGGCAGCTACACTATCCCTGGTTATCCGCAGGAAGGGTGGTCTTTGCAGATAGGAGCCACTGTAAATGAAAACTGGGCCGGCGGCGGCATATGTACCGGTCCATACATGGTTCCTGGTTCTATTACCAGCTATACAAACAGCGGGGGAAGCCTGCGGGGTATCTGGACCGGTGCTGTTGGAGGGATAAGTGTTCATTATGAAACCCGCGTGGATACCTACGCATCGGCGGTGATATTTACTGTTACTTTATACAATACAACTGCCGCAGCTATCTCAGGTATCTATTATGAACGTACGTGCGACCCGGATAATACTACTTTTTTTAATACAGGCAGCACTTACGGAGGGCCTACTACCCATAATGTGATCGTACACCAGAATGAAGACGCAAGGCATTTGGTATTGGTATCCACAGTAGGTGATTTCCCCTATGGAACCCGTGCTCCGTGGTCTTATATGGGGCTTGGCACCAGGGATTGCCGCGCCAAATGTATGATCTTTACCAGTGGCCTCACGCCGCCCGCTTCCCCCTCATCCATGTACACTACCGGTTCCGGCGTTCTATCAGCATTTGGAGACAGTTTGTATGATGATGTAGGCATAGCGCTTGTATATAACCTGGGAACGTTAAGCGCCTGGGGTACGCCCGGAGACAGCACTATAATATCCTATTCTTATTTTTATAACCAGAATAATGGTATAGACAGCGCTTTTCCTGAACCGGAGTTGACTGTTGCCGGCACCCCGGTCAGTTCTTCTCCGGATACTATAAATGCCTGTTCTTATCCTGGTGTGGACTCTTTGCCGGTTAACATAATTTATGGGAATGATAAGAACTGGAGTTGGGGCAAGTGGACCTGGGCGCCGTCAACAGGCCTTGCCACTACTACCGGCGTAAATAACTACCTGCTCATAAACTCGCTTACCGGCGGTGAAACAACCTACACGATAACCGGAACAGACAGTAGTTCGGGTACGATGACGAGTTGCAATAATATGGTAATTATATTCACCGTTCACTCCTGCCACGACGCCTGGAATAACAGCCCTTGTTTCGGTGATCTGCTACAGTTCGGCATGAGGGGCGATTCTTCATTTGCTACCTATTATTGGTATGGCCCCGGCGGCTTTACAAGTTCATTGCATGACCCGTCCATATTTCCGGCTACTTTTGCGGATACAGGTTATTTCCATGTTGTAAAAACAATCGGCGGGGTAAGCGATACCGACAGTACCTATGTTGTTATTCACCCGTTGCCAGTACTGAATGTATCCAGCAACCAGCCGCTATGCGGTGCGATAGTCAGCACACTTGACTTGTTCGTTAATCCCGATTCTACGGGTGAGCAGTTTAGCTGGGTAGGGCCTAATGGTTTTACCTCTTCTCTTGAAAACCCCGTTCTTACTCCATTTGATTCTACCGACGCAGGCACTTATGTAGTGAATGCGGTTACCGCATGGGGATGCAGAAGCACGGCAAGCATTAACATATGGCCGGGCGCAGTGCCTGCCTTTGATTTCAGGATAAACCGGGGCTGCACTTATGACACAGTTAATTTCATTGACAA
>Ga0206825_1090_pt1 | contig 18092 bp, 16 predicted proteins | sample Alteio_BWOrgCont_79_FD_152875 | JGI IMG/M metagenome (GOLD analysis project Ga0206825, IMG submission 152875) | Enriched cells from forest soil in Barre Woods Harvard Forest LTER site, Petersham, Massachusetts, United States -... | ecosystem: Environmental > Terrestrial > Soil > Temperate forest >...
GTCTCCAACATGGGCGACGAAACGGAAGTGACGATGGGTGAGTTGTTCGCGGCGATGGACAAGGCGATGGGGTCGTTGTAAGCGGTTGCAGGTAGATTGATCGTTGATAGATTAGGGTGATAGCGGCCGTGCATCAGCGCGGCGTTGTCACTTGCAAGCGAGTTGCACAAAGTGCTGGTCTTCAGTACTGCGAAGACGGGCGCTGGAGTTCTTTATAAACTTAACAATTAACAGAGCGGTGTGTTTGACAAGACGCGCTGCTTTGGTAGGGTATTTTTTTATGATAATCGGAGTTCCCAAAGAAATTAAACAACAGGAATACCGCGTGGCGATGTTGCCCAGCGGTGCGTATCAACTGACCAAGCGCGGGCATCAGGTCCTCGTGGAATGCGGCGCGGGTGCGGGCGCGGGCTTTCCAGACGAGGAATATATCCAGGCCGGGGCGAAGATGATTGATTCGCACAAGGGCGTTTTTGAAAAAGCGGACATGATTGTGAAGGTGAAAGAGCCGCTGCCGTCCGAGTACAAGCTGCTGAAGAAGAAGCAGATTCTTTTCACGTATCTGCATTTGGCGGCGAGCCGGCCGCTCACGGACGCGCTGATGAAATCGGGCGCGACGTGCATTGCTTATGAAACGATCGAGGTAAACCGGCGGCTGCCGTTGCTCGAACCGATGAGCGAAATCGCGGGGCGCATGAGCATTTTGGTGGGCGGATATTTCCTGGCGAAGCATTTTGGCGGCAGTGGAATTTTGCTGGGCGGCGTGCCGGGCGTGCTGCCGGGCAAAGTGGTGGTGCTGGGCGGCGGGTCATCGGGTATCAACGCGGCGCGCATGGCGCAGGGCATGGGCGCGGATGTGACGATCCTGGAAGTGGATTTGGAACGGATGCGTTTTCTCGATATCACGCTGCACACGGCGCACACGCTGTATTCGAATGAAAGCCATTTGATGGAATTGCTGCCGGAAGTGGATTTGTTGATCGGCGCGGTGCTGGTGCCGGGAGCGAAGGCGCCCAAGCTGATCACGCGCGAGATGCTGCGCAAGATGCATCCCGGGAGCGTGCTGGTAGACATCGCGATTGACCAGGGCGGTTGCGCGGAGACGTCGCATCCCACGACGCACGACGCGCCCGTGTACGTGGAAGAGGGCGTGACGCATTATTGCGTGGCGAACATGCCGGGCGCATATGCGCGCACGGCGACGCAGGCGCTGACGAACGCGACGTTCCGGTATATCGAAGTGCTGGCGGACCTCGGCCTGGCGGAAGCGTGCGAAAAATATCCGGCACTGGTCAGCGGTATCAACGTCAAGGGCGGCAAAATAACGCATAAAGCCGTGGCGGAAGCGCACGGTTTGCCGCTGAACTGATTTTGCAACCTCGGCAGAGTCGCTATGATTGCGCTTGAACCTCTGCAACAAATTACCGGCTCACGCGTTCGCTGGCGCGGACGCGAGTTGATTTATTTTTCCGGTTGCGATTACTTCCGGCTCGCGAGCGAACCTGCCATTCTCAAAGCCGCCGTCACGGGCCTCAAAAAATTCGGGCTGAATGTGGCGGCGTCGCGTCTGACGACGGGGCATCATAAAATCTACGAAGTTTTGGAGGAGCAACTGGCGAAATTTTTCGGCGCTGAAGATGCCTTGCTGGTTTCAAATGGTTACCTGACGAACATTGTCGTGGCGCAGGCGCTGGCCGGGAATTTTTCACACGCGCTGCTGGACGAGCGGGCGCATCCGGCGCTGGTGGATGCGGCAAACCAATTAGATTGTCCGATTTTAAGGTTCAAGCACCGGGACGCGGATGATTTTTTGCGAACGGTGGCCCGTTGCGGCGGCGGGGCGCGTCTGATGGTTTTGACGGACGGGATGTTTTCGCACGACGGCTCGGCCGCGCCGCTGAAGGCGTACCTGAAATTTTTGCCGCGCGACGGGATGATGATGGTGGATGACGCGCACGGCGCGGGGGTGCTGGGACGCAACGGGCGCGGTACGCCGGAATTGGAAGGCGTGAGCCGCCGGCAAATCATCCAATGCATGACATTGAGCAAAGCGTTTGGCGTTTTCGGCGGCGCGATTTTGGGGACGCGCGAGTTGCGTGAAAAGATTTTCGCGCGGAGCCGTTCGTTTGTGGGGAGCACGCCCTTCCCGTTGCCGCTGGCGAATGCGGCGGTGCAGTCGCTAAAGATTATGAAATCGCGCGGCGGCGTTTTTCGGCGGCGCTTGAATGAAAATGCGAACTATGTAAAGGACGCCTTGAGGAAAAGTGGGTTTGGCATTCCTGGATTGCCGGGGCCGATTATTCCCGTGCATGCGAAAAGCGAATCAGAATCGCTGGCGTTGAAGAAGCATTTGCTGGCGGCGGGGATTTTTCCGCCGTTCCTGAAATATCCCAACGGCAGCGCGACGGGTTATTTCCGTTTTGTGATTTCGAGCGGGCACAGCCGCGCGCAACTCGACAAACTGGTAAACGCCTTAAAGAGTTTTTGATGCAACGGCTGGGCAAAAATCTTGGCAAGTATTTCGGCGAGACCATTGATATCCGGAAAGTGCTGAACGATGTGCAGGTGGCAGCCCGGCAACACGGCTGGACGTCGGAGGTGTTTCACAACGATGGTGTTTTTGAATGGTTTGCTTTGCATCGCGCTTGCCGCGACGAGAGCAGCCGCAAGCGGATGTATATTTCGGCGGGTATCCATGGCGATGAGCCGGCGAGTCCGCTGGCGGCGCTCAGGCTGTTGCAGGAAAATCGCTGGCCGGACCATGTGGAGCTATGGATGTGTCCCTGTCTGAACCCGGTTGGTTTCACGCTCAATACGCGCACGAATGAGAAAGGCATTGACCTGAATCGCGGCTACCTGAACCCGGTGGCGGAGGAGATTGTGGCGCATATTGCGTGGCTGGAACGGCAGCCAAAGTTTGATTTGTGCATGCTGCTGCACGAGGACTGGGAGTCGCATGGTTTTTATTTGTACGAGCAAAATCCGGAGGGGCGGACGTCGTTCGCGGAAAAGATGATTGCAGCGGTGGAGAAAGTGTGTCCGATCGACCGTTCGGAGGTTATCGAAGGACGTCCGGCCAGCGGCGGGATTTTGCGTCCGAACCTTGATCCGCGCTCGCGACCGGACTGGCCGGAGGCGTTTTATTTAATCACGCAGAAGACGAGGCAGAGCTATACGATCGAGGCGCCGTCGGATTTTCCCATTCCAGCGCGCGTGAACGCGCTGGTGGCGGCGGTGGGGACGGTTTTGTGGAACCTGACATTAACTTAAAATTCAATTTTGAAAGGATAATTGTAATCTTCTGAAAGGAGGTCTGATTGTTTTCCGCCAAAATCTTTTAAGCGGGGACCAACTGAATAAATGATTTTCTTTTCCGGCAAATAACGAAACGGCTTTTCTAGAGCACAACCGTTACTTGCACTGGTTATGCAAGCGATACCTCGCGTGGCAATTTCATGATAATCGCTATTCGTGTCAAATGACCTTGCCATGTAGTTATAAATTTGAAGAGCTGCGGCGGGGTTACCCAGACGTTCATATTGAACCGCCAAGCAATAAAGCTCCACGTCTCGGGGAGAATTGCTGACAAGCTCAGCATAATCTCTGGCTGCCCATTTAAAATCACCCAACCTCTCATAGGTCATTGCCATTTCGAATTTTAAAAAACTTTGATCCCCATGAGTGACATGCTCAGATTCACTTAACCGTGCGAGATATTTAGCTAGTTCTCGTCGTTCTTTTGTTGGGGGAAGCCCGTTACGAACCATCATTTCAATATTTGTTTCCATCCCCTTAACTACTGACCAGCGATTTGATATTGAGTTTCCTTCATTGTAGTTCACTGCAACATTTGTCCACCAGTCCGGTGTGGAAGGCACTTCGTTTACCCATTTCGGCGGAGCTGGGGCAGGAGTTGATGCCATAAATGGGTCGCGCTCATCGGGGTCATTTGATTTAGAACAGCCAATAATTGCAAGAACGGCAAACACCCAAAAAATACGGATGCTTACTAATACAAACATATTAACCGGATTTCCCATTTAAACTCTCGCCCATGGTCGAAATGGGCTTTGTTTGTAATTCTCGGGCCGCTTTGGGTGATTTCAAGCTCATTTTTCATGGTTTATTCATGCTGCACTGAGTTTTTTTCTTAAAATGGCTTAGTCAACGAGCTTTTGCGCTCCGATTGATGACTTTGACGGCAAGCCGGATTGGTGGGGCCAGTATCAAAATTTGCCCAGCTGGTGGCCGGACGTCAAAATGGAGATGCCCAAATTTACCAGTTGGAAGGATGGGTTTGATTTCGTTTCAAGCAAGATTTTCAAAAAAGGAGATAAACGAGCTACAATAAAAGCGTTCATATTGCTTTCAGAATTCACTCCCATAACGTTCAATGAAAAGACATTGAGCTTATTAGCGATTTCTCACGCATATTCAGATTCGGGCGACCATTGTAGGGCGATTGAGGCCGCATGGCAAATTCCCGAACAATTTCCCCGGGACATTATGGACAACAAAACTGCTTTAAGATTTATCGCTTCTGAATTTGACAGACTTGGAGATTCCAAACAAGCCAGCGAAATCAGGGCCGTTATGCCTTGCTTTACAAATCAGGTAGAAAGTACTCGTAATTGAACCCTCAAAAATAAAGTAAAAACGGTCGACGACGATTTCCCATCTGGTTAGCTTTGCCCAACATTGCGATTACTGATAAAACTATTGCGTGTAGTTCATCTGCGCCCTGCGCCTCTTCATTCTTAATTCTGCCTTCTTCATTTGAATAGGAGTAGTGGCGAACTTTAGTCTCATCATTTATCTGCTAAACTGGAGGCCGATCTTTGACATAGGTCTTGAATTAACAAGGCCGCATAAAAATGGAAAATGAGCGCCGCCTTCTGACTGTTGCAGGTGGCCGCGCGAGTTTTTTTCGTTCCAAAATTCGCAAAACCCCTGCAATCAAGCATACTCAGGGTAAATCAAGGGCAATCAAGCCAAATCAAGACCCCCGAGGGGGCCTTTAATTAATGTTTTTTTCGGGCATCGTAAAAACATAAGTTGCTGGAAATAAACGGATTGCTCAAAAGCATCCTCGAAAAAATAAGCCGCAAAATACCGCGAATGATGTGCAAAAAAGAGGCGCTTTTATTCAGAATAATTCTCCATCCCGGCGCAGGAGCAGACGGAATTGCAAAAATTAAACCGCCGCCAGCACGCGAGCGGCAAGAACTTCATCTTCGCGCAACAGTTCGAGCGATGTTTCGGGAACGGTGGTGACGGCGATGGTGTCGCCTACCGCGTTGAAAACTTCGATGGAATAACCTTCGCTGCCATCGGGCGCGACGTGGTGGTCAACAAGCTTCACGATATCGCCGCGCTTGAGCCGATGCTCGGGCACGTCGCAGGTCAGAACCGCGTCAGTATATAACTCAAACTTCATGTAGTCTTTGACTTGTCTGGCAATAATGTAACAAAACGGACGTTGCTCTGCAAGTGCTCGCGAATCCAGATTGTCTTTATCCGTAGCGAAATGCCGCTTGGACCACGCAATATTCCCCGTATTTCGAAAAGATCACCAAATTTGGTGAACCCGATAGATATTGCGTCGAGTGGCAAAATTTGAGAACGCATATCGTCCATCAAGAATGTTGCATTTTCTGAAGTATAACCACCTCTCGCCAAAAATTTTGATTTATCTCCTCGTGGAAGAGGGACAAGCAAGTATCTGGTTAATTTGTCCAACGCAATTTCACTGTCGGCGGGCAGTTTCATTCAGAATAATTCTCCATCCCTGCACATGAGCAAACGGGATTGCGGTCGCCGAAGACGTTGTCCACGCGGCCGACGTGCGGCCAGAATTTATAGTCGAGCAGGCTCTTCGCGGGAAACGCGGCTTGCTGGCGTGAGTAGGGGCGGTTCCAGTTGTCGCTGGCGATTTGGTCGGCAGTGTGCGGAGCATTTTTGAGCGGATTATTTTTCGCGTCGGCGGTGCCGCATTCAACGGCGCTCATTTCCGCATGGATGGAAATCATGGCGTCGCAGAAGCGGTCGAGTTCGTATTTCGATTCGCTCTCAGTCGGTTCGACCATCAGTGTGCCGGCGACTGGCCAGCTCAATGTGGGCGCGTGGAAGCCGTAATCCATGAGGCGTTTGGCGACGTCTTCGGCGGTGGTGCCTTTGAACGCGCGCAAATCCAGGATGCATTCGTGGGCGACGAGGCCGTTGCGGCGATAGAGCGTCGGAAAATAATTTTCGAGGCGCTTGGCGATGTAATTGGCGTTGAGGATGGCGAATTTGGTCGCTTCGGTGAGACCATCGGGACCCATCATGGCGATATACATCCAGGAGATAGGCAGAATGCCTGCGCTGCCCCAGGGGGCGGCGGCAACGGGACCCACTGCGCACGCTGAAGCATCAACTCCAATGGAATTGCAGGGCAAAAATGGCACGAGGTGTTTGGCAACACCAATAGGCCCGACGCCGGGACCGCCGCCGCCGTGGGGGATGCAGAACGTCTTGTGCAAATTCAAATGGGGCGGTTTCCATTCAGTGCGGCAATTTGTGCGGGCGCAATCCTGTCGCTGGTCGCGGCGATGAACGTTCAGGCCCAATACACCTACACCGCGTTAAGTGTGCCGGGAGCAAGCAGCACTGCTGCCTATGGCATTTCGGGTACGAATATCTCGGGATTTTATGAAAGTGGCTATTATTATGGATTTGTCTATAACGGCAGAACCTATACCACGTTGAGTGTGCCGGGAGCAGACGACACTTATGCCGAAGGGATTTCCGGCAACACCATCGTAGGAGCGTACGCCACCAGTGGAAGCATTGGCGCTCCCACTCAGGCGTTTCTTTACAATACCAACAGCGGCAACTACACGACGTTGAGCATACAGGGGGCCACCACTTCGTTTGCTTATGGTGTTTCCGGTAATAGCATCGTGGGGGGATATGACACCAGCACCGGGGACTACGGCTTTTTAGCTACGGCCGTGTTGCCGTTGAATTTGATGTCCGCCGTCGGCGGAGGGCAGTTCCATCTCATTGTTTCTGGCTCTACCAGTTCGACCATCGTCCAGGCCTCCACCAACATGCTGAGTTGGGTCCCTGTTTATACCAATACACCACCATTCACCTTTACCGATACAACGATGACCTTGCTCCCGTGCCGGTTCTATCGGGCACTCGCATCGCAGTAAGAGTTGGGAACGCGATTTCGCACTCATTTTTAACGCAAAGCCGCCAAATTGCCGCTCCCTTTTGCCTTTTTAATTGAGCGATTGGGTTTATATATCTTAGAATCTACGAAACGCAAAAAAGCTAAAGCGCCTGCCGGGAAGTGACGAAAGGTTATTATGTCTAAATGCGGCTACTGTGGCTCGACGATTATCATGGGCGGAGTGCGCCTCGGCCAACAGCGTTTTTGCAACCATAAGTGCGCCCAAAGTGCTCAAATCCTGAGCCTGGCGAAGAATGTGCCGGCAGATGTGCTCGACCGCAAAGTCGAAGAAGTTTGGCGGGGCAACTGTCCCAAGTGCCGCAGTCTTGGCCCGGTTGACGTTCATAAAGTGCATGAAGTTTGGTCTGCCCTTGTACTAACGCGTTGGACCACCAAGGCGCAGGTCAGTTGCCGTCCCTGCGCCGTAAAACGGCAACTCGGTGGCGCTGCTTTTTCTCTCGTCTTCGGCTGGTGGGGTTTTCCGTGGGGGCTTGTCCTCACGCCCGTCCAAATCACCCGAAACATTATCGGAATGACTCGCGGCCCCGACTCTTCGCGCCCGTCAGAGGCTTTAAGGAGGGCGGTTTTAGTCAGTCTGGGCGCCCAAATATTGCCCGGGCAAAAAGCTTCCGCAAATCCGCCTCCGCCACCGAAGGCATAAAGTTTCCACTGATTGCATTTTGAGCCAAATCGCATTGCAAAATGCCTGAATCTTCACTGGTTAACTTCTAAAAACCAAATGAATTCGATGATTCCGAATCGGCACAAAACTCGCAATATGTTTCTCGATAATCGTTTGAAGAAAACGTTGAATCGCCAAGGAATAAGCGCGGACGGTAACGTCCGCGCTTTTTGTTTGTGCCAACGCCAGAAACGATTTACTCCATCCAAAACTATAGTGTCCGCGTAGATTGGTGCTGCCAATAAAACTTGAACTTCCGGCAGTTGTGGCGCAGCTTTGGAAAGTTAGTCGGCTTACACATCATATAATTATGAAAACCACATACACCAAATGGTTCGAGGAAACAGCAGCCGACCCAGTTCGTCGCCGTGCCGCCATTGCAGATTTATCCAAGCAGCGCATCATTCTTATTTGTTGCGCCTTGGCTTCTACAGCGGCCACCATTGCTATGTTTTTCACTGCCACGCGTAGCCCGAACTCACCGGCGGTACTAACCGTTTCGTCAGCGTTGATATGGTTTGGAGTCGTTCATATTGATGCGAGGCGTCAGGTTCTCACATTGCTTGAGAAATTTAGTCGAGATGAGAAGCTACCATATTAGTGCGCTATAGATTCAAGTCTAAAATCGATTGCACCCGAAGAAACTTTAACCTGATTTTTCAAGCACCAATCTACGCGGACACTATATCCAAAACGATTACCTTATGAAAAAGAAACTGCTCTTCCTGATTTTCGCCGCCCTGTTGCCGCACCAGCTTATTTTCGCTGACGGAAACACAGATCCCGCCGTTGAGTTGCACTCGCTAATAATACAAGTCGGCGCTGATATCAAAGCAGGCAAACGTACGGAACCCGAATTGTCCGACGACCTCAAACAATTCGACGCTTTGCTCGCCGAGCACAAAGGCGAAAAAACTGACGCTGTCGCACAAATTCTCTATATGAAGGCGTTGTTGTATTCAGAAGTCATCAAGGATACGGCGAAAAGCGATGCCTTGATGCAGCAACTGACGAATGATTTCAGCGGCACGCCCTTTGTAGCCAAAATCCAGCAGCAGCAGGTGAGGGAAGACGCGGCGGGTAAAATCCAGGCTTCACTGGTGGAAGGCGCCCAATTCCCCGGCTTCAACGAGAAAGACGTGGCGGGCAAATCGCTGTCCATTGCCAATTACAAAGGCAAAGTCGTCATGATTGATTTTTGGGCTACCTGGTGCGGCCCCTGCCGTGGTGAAATACCCAACGTCGTCGCCACCTACCAGAAATATCACGATAAGGGATTTGAAATCATCGGGGTCAGCCTGGACCAGGACTCGCAGAAGCTGCAGAACTTCACCCAGGAAAACAACATGACCTGGCAGCAATATTTTGACGGGCAAGGCTGGGACAACAAGCTCGCCGTCAAGTACGGCATCGAATCCATTCCCATGACCTTTTTGCTCGATGGCAACGGCAAAATCATCGGCAAAAATTTGCGCGGCCAGGAATTGACGGACGCCGTCGCCAACGCCGTCGCCAACGCCGTCGCTGCCAAATAACGGTTCCTCGCTTTTTTCACCGGGATTAAGCCGCAACCTCGCGCGCCATAGCATCGCGAAGGTAGGCGCCTTTTAACTTTTAATCCGGCAACCCTCTTCCAGGTTTAAATCAGAATTGCCTCTGCCTATGTTCTGACTGCGTCATTTCCCTGTTTTTCCCTCAACTCTCATCTCTCAACTACCCACTAATTTAGGGGTAGTGGCGAACTTATTTATCCACCTTTCCATGCTAAACTGGCCCCCGCTCTTTGACATATCAGGGCCAAAGCGAAGCACGGCACCTGTGGGCAGCACGGCTGGCTGCAGAACATTAGCCGGGAATAACATCCCTGGTCAGGGCACCCTCATGCCTTGGCACCCTTGAAGGGGGGCTGGAATGAAGCAATCAAGTTTTGTCCAACCTGATCCAGTCTAATCCAACCTAATCAAGGGTTTTTGAGAAAAAAAACATTTTTCAAACTGGACTCCTGACCTTGGACTAGAGCATTGACAGAAAAGATGTAGCGCTGAGCCGCCGAGGATTTTTGGCTTTTGGCAAGGCTTCGGCGAAGGCGCAGGTTACATCGTTACCCTGTAACTGAGCCGAAACGCCGCCAAAAGCCAAAAAGACCGCGGTCCTTCGGATTTCCACTCAGCGCTATAGCTTTAATGGAAATGCTCTAAAACATCTCTGTGCTCCGTTATTTGAATGTAACGGTTTAAGTATTTAGTAATCAACGATGTAACGGATTGACCTCCTTTTGTAACGGGGGGTGTTACGGTTTAAGTGATTGCCAATGAACAGTGTAACGTTTGTAACGCCTTTTACACGAATACATCATTTCCTCTCATCGTCCGACTATCGACTATCGACTATCGGCTATCGGCTATCGGCTATTACTCAACCCCTCGGTTTACTGAATCTTAAACCTGCAACCTGCAACCTGGACCCAGTAACCTTATGTATCCTGCTGTACCCCTCTGAACACTCCGGGGGACAGAACATCGGCTATAGGCTTATTGGCTATTGGCTATGAACTGGAGACCACGGACTAAACCAGGGCGCAGACAGTGCAGAACGGGATACGAGTTTAACCCTGGTCAACTCCTGTCAACTTCACTCAACCCCAGTAAACACCCCTCCCCCCGGGATATTTTTCTTGGAGTTCAAGCTTCAGCTTGTTTCCAAGCTCATCCCCTACTTCATCATCTCGAACAGCGTCGGGTTCATGGCATCGGCCCAAAGCTGGTAACCATGCTCGTTGGGATGTAAAAAGTCAGGCATGATGCTGGCCGGCACTTTTCCATCCGGTCCAAGAAACTTGTCATTGATGTTGAGATAGACGATTTTCTTTCCATCCGCGAACTTTGAAATAATGGCATTGATCTTCGCCGGCGCTTCATCCATGGCCGGAGTGTCTTTGAGCGTGTTGCGCGGGAAAACACCCAGCAGCAAAACCTTTGTGCCGGGACATTTCTCCTGGATTTTATTGAGGATGACTTTGATGCCTTCGGCGATTTGTTCGGGAGAATTATCGCGGGCGTTGTTCGTGCCAATCATCAGCACAACGACTTTGGGATGCAGCCCGTCCAGCTCACCCTTATCAATCCGCCAAATGACATGCTGGGTGCGGTCGCCGCTGATGCCAAAGTCTATGGCATGAAGCGGCGCGTAATATTTATTCCAAATGTTAATGCCAAAACGCGGCGCTTTTCTCTGCCAAAAATCGGTGATGGAATCGCCGAGAAACAGTAAATCAGTTTGGTCATATTTGGCCTGTTTGACGAAGCCCTCGTGGCGGGCCACCCAGTTCGTGTCGCGCGGCACAGGCACAATCGCCGTATTAACGGTTGAATCTGCACCTTGCCCAAAAGAACGTGCACTGGTCAGGAAAAGAAGTGACGCGGCGGCGATTAAAAACAATTGGGAGATTTTTCTCATGCGCAAAATGTAAGAGCACGCGAGTTTTGAGACAACCTCTTTTTACCTTATTCCCCTATGTGCTTGCGCTCGTGTAGCGCCGCAGTGAAAGCTGCCAAAACCATTGCGAGACAAGAGCCCAAAATAATCCCAGGCCAAGCAACAACAGCAATGGAAAGGGCGAAGCCAATGTATTTGCCAGCACGCGCACGGGCACGTTTGAGACCAGCAACACGGGCAGTGCAAAAGTAAACACCGCTTTGAACGCTCCGTGAAATGCCTCGTCCGGCATGCGAGCGATATTGAATAGATTATAGTAGCCCCAAACAATGCCCTGCGCGCGCACCGTCCAAAAACTTACCGACGCCAGCATGAACATAAGGGAATAATGGATCAGCAATCCCGCGATGCACAGCCCGGCAAATCCCATGATTTCCACCAGTGAAGGATGCAAATGCAATTTGTGCGCTGCGAAAACCATCACGCACGCGGCAAACGCCGCATTGGCAAAGGATGAAAGGTCCACCTGCCGCGTCGAAACCACAAAGCGCGTATTAACCGGCAACAACAACAGAAAATCCATCTTGCCGGTCCGGACCAGTTCGGAAAGGTTCGTGCAATTGACCAGGAAAAAAGCCTGGTAAATCTGCTGGATAAAATTGCTCGCGCCCGTCAGCAGCACCACCTGCCAAGCCGTCCACGAACCAATACTTTTGGTCTGCGAAAAAAGAACACTGACGAAAGATAGTTGCAGTCCAAACCAAAGCAGCTCAACAATGATCCAGAGGATAAAATTGCCTTTAAACGACATTTCGCGCGTCACGGACGTTTTCCACAACGCAGCGTAAATGCCCAAATATCGCGCAATTCGCGATGCGAGGCTCTTTGCCGCCGGGAATTCCGGAGGGTGCGTAGCCTCAGCTTGCTGACTCATAATCAAACCAATTTCTTCAACCTGCCGTCCTCGGCAAGCTTTTTGACCAACTCCTTTACCTTTTGAGCCTGGCTTTTATGCGCCAAAAGCACGGCGTCATCGGTTTGGACTAAAATACTGTCGCGCAAGCCGACCACCGCAATCGGCGTTCTGTTTTTTGTCCGCGCGTCGTAAATAATATTCCGCGCGCCATCTACGTGGATGAAATCCGCTACCGCGCAATTACCCTCCGCGTCAGGTTTGAGATGCCGCGCCAGTGCCGGCCAGGCGCCCAAATCGTCCCATTCAAAGGTGCCGTCAGCCACGATGACATTTTGCGCGTGCTCCATCAGGGCGTAATCAATCGACACTTTTTTAATCACCGGATATTCCTTCGCGAGGACCTTCGCCAACTTGGCTGGATTGTTGGCAACCTTGAACCACCGCTGGCAGGCCGCGAACATTTCCGGCTGGTGCTTTTCCAGGCCATTCGTGACGGTGACGAAGCTCCAGACAAACATCCCGGCGTTCCAGCGGTACTGCCCGCTGTTCAGGTATTCGAGCGCCCGTTCAAAATTTGGCTTTTCGACAAATTGTTCCGCCTTAAAAAAAGTCGTCTTGGTTTTTTTGACGCCCACCGGCGCCGGCAATTCGTTGCCAACGCGGATATAGCCGTAACCCGTCGCCGGTTCCGTCGGCTTAATGCCAATCGTCACAATCGCCTGTCCGCGCGAAGCCAGGTCAAAGGCGTCTCCCAATATCTGCTGGAATTTTTTCACGTCCGGTATCACGTGGTCCGCCGGCAAAACAGCCATGACACCGGTCGTCGAGCGCGCCCCAACCAGCGCCGCGCCCAGGGTAACCGCCGCGCAAGTATCGCGACCCACTGGTTCGGCAATGAGGTTGCCTTTAGGAATCTTCGGAAGCTGTTTGCGCACTTCACCTAATTGTGCCTCATTTGTGATAACAAAAATATTCTTGGCCGGCACCAGCGGCAGCACGCGTTCAACTGCCTCTTGTAAAAACGATTTCTTGCCCAGCAGCGCGAGCAATTGCTTGGGCATCTTCTCGCGGCTCAACGGCCAGAAACGTTCACCACGTCCCCCCGCCATGATAATGACGTAACGGTTTTTGCTGTCCGATTTTGCTTTTGCGCTCATAACACTTTGAATTTCCGCTTATACTACCGGCGGCGCGGCTTCGGTTTCTACGTCCCCCTTGTCTTCGCTAATGACCGGCGCAATCGCCTGCAATTTATCTCCCGCTTCCAGTTCGATCAATTTCACGCCCTGCGTGTTGCGCCCAGCCTCGCGAATGCCATTGACGGAAATACGCACCATTTGGCCCTTAAACGTAATCTGCATGATTTCATCGTTATCATGAACGGTTAGCGCGCCAATGACTGCACCGGTTTTCTCGTTCGTCTTCATGGTGATGATGCCTTTGCCGCCACGCGATTGAATACGATATTCCTCAAAGTCCGTGCGCTTGCCGATGCCATTCTCCCCGGCAACCAAAAGAGCCGCGTCCGGTACAACCACGGCCAGCGCGACAACTTCATCGCCCTTTTCAAGGCTAATTCCGCGCACACCACCAGCCGGGCGGCCCATTGGACGGGCATCTTCTTCATTGAAACGGATGCTCATGCCATCGCGCGTAATTAAAACCACTTCATTCTGGCCGCTCGTCAATTTAACTTCAATTAACGCGTCTCCCTGCTCAATGCCAATGGCGATAATGCCACCTTTGCGGACATTTCCAAAATCCTCAAGTGCCGTCTTCTTGACCGTACCCTGCTTCGTCGCAAAGAAAAGATAACCGGGCTCGCTCCATGTGGTGTCTTCCTTGTTCGCATTTGTTTTGGACTGGATACGAATCAACGCGGCGATGGTCTCGCCGGCTTTTAATTCCAATAAATTGGCAATGCTCCGCCCTTTCGCCGCACGCCCCATGTCCGGAATTTCATGCACGCGCTCGACATAGACACGCCCTGTGTTCGTAAAGAACATCAAATAATCATGCGTGCTCGCCGTGAACAAATGCTCGATGAAATCCTTATCCTCCTCCGCTGCAGGCTCGCGCGTAGTCATGCCGATGACGCCCTTGCCGCCGCGCCGCTGCGCGCGATAGCTCGAAACATTCGTACGCTTAATCAGGCCGTTGTGCGTCAGCGTGATGATCACGCCTTCGTTCACAATCAAATCTTCAATCGCGATCTCACCTTCGTCCGGAACAATCTCCGACATACGCGGTGTCGCATATTTTTCTTTGATGACTTGCAACTCGCTCTTGATGATGGTCATCACGCGCGACTCCTTCGCCAGGATATCGAGCAAATCCTTAATGCGCTCAAGCAATTGTTTGTATTCGCTCTCGACCTTGTCAATTTCCAGCGCGGTCAATTGATACAGGCGTAATTCCAAAATCGCATCCACCTGCCGTTCGGTCAGCGCATAGCGGCCGCTGTTCAGCCGTTCTTCGCTGCGAATCAAAATACCCCAGCGTTCAACCTGCTGTTGCGTCCATTCAAACGCCAGCAACTTCACCCGCGCCTCATCGCGCGTCTTGGATTTGCGGATGATAGCGATAAATTCATCCAAATTTGCCAGCGCCACCAGATAACCCTCGAGCAACTCAGCGCGATCTTCCGCCTTCCTCAATTCAAAGCGCGTCCGGCGCAAAATCACCTCACGCCGGTGCTCGATATAGCATTGGATGAGGTCTTTGAGATTGAGCGTTTTAGGGCGACCGTGGTCAATTGCCAGCGAATTGACGGCAAACGACACTTCCGGTTGCGTGTGCTCATAAAGGTTCGCGATAACGACTTTCGGGTTGCCGTCGCGCTTCAGTTCCATCACCAGCCGCGTGTTTTCGTCAGACTCATTTCGCATCGCGGAAATTTCCGTGATGACTTTTTCGTTCACGAGGTTTGCGATTTGCTCTTCCAACGCCGCGCGATTCACATTGTAGGGAATTTCCGTGATGATCAACTGCTCACGATTACCCTTCAACTCTTCCGAGCCCACCCGCCCGCGCAATTTCAAGCTGCCGCGCCCTGTATGAAAATAGCTTTTAATGCCTTCAATGCCGCAAATCATCCCGCCGGTCGGAAAATCCGGGCCTTTGATGAACTTCATCAGTTCGAGAATCGTGATCGTCGGCTTGTCAATCTGCGCGCAAATGCCGTCAATAATCTCACCGAGGTTATGCGGCGGCATGTTTGTCGCCATGCCAACAGCAATGCCGGTACCGCCATTAACCAGGAGATTTGGAAACGCCGATGGAAAGACGGTCGGCTCGGTCATGCGCTCGTCGTAATTCGGCACGAAGTCCACCGTGTCCTTCTCCATGTCCTCCATCAGCGCCGCGCCGAGGTGCGTCAGCCGCGCTTCCGTATAACGCATCGCCGCCGGTGGATCATTTTCAATGGAGCCGAAGTTCCCCTTGCCATCTACGAGCTTTTCGCGCATCGCCCACGGCTGCGCCATATGCACGAGCGTCGGGTAAATTACCGCTTCGCCGTGCGGATGGTAATTGCCCGAAGTATCACCGCAAATTTTCGCGCACTTGTAAGGCTTGCGCCCGGGAAAGAGCGACAATTCATGCATCGCGTACAAAATACGCCGTTGCGAAGGTTTCAAGCCGTCGCGCACGTCAGGCAAAGCGCGCGAAATGATGACGGACATCGAGTAGTCGAGGAACGAATTCTTGATCTCGTCCGCGACGTTGATTTTCGCAATCTTTTCTCCCGCCGCAAACAACGGCGTACTGCCTGTATTACCCGCCGGCAAATCGTTCGATTCTTTGGAATCAGCCATAAAAATTTGTAACTAACGTTAAACGTCCAGGTTGCGCACGTTGAGTGCGTTGTCTTCGATAAACTGCCGCCGCGGCTCAACTTCCTCGCCCATCAACCGCGAAAACATTTCTTCGGCTTCAACGGCATCCGTTAAATCGATTTTCAAAAGCTTTCGCTTCACCGGGTTCATCGTCGTCTCAAAAAGCTCTTTGGCATCCATTTCACCCAGTCCCTTGAAGCGGGTCATTTGAATACCTTTTTTGCCGACGGCCTTAACGCCACTCAAAATTTCCGGAATGGAAAACAGCGCCATGGCCGTAGCTTTTTCTCCTTCACCTTCGATTAATTCGAATAACGGCTTGTCCTGGGCGGCATAATGATCCACATCCAGGCCTTTTTTAGAGAGCTTGCTCAGCAAATCCGCAATTGCTTTGCTTTCCAGGTGCAAATCCGCCTCCGTCGCCCGGCGGACCTGCGTGCGGCTTTTTTCTGCTTTTTCTTTGGCCTCGCCCTCGCTGAAAAGATCAGGGTCCTTGTCCTTAAATTTTGCCACTTCGTCAAGATCTTCAAAGTAGTGGATCGTCTCGTTGTTGCCATCGCGAACTTTGATCAGCATAACCGGATAAACGCCGTTTTTACTGCGCTTCTCAATGTAATCAGCGAAATCCCCGCCGTGACGGCGAATGACCTTCGCATATTTATCGAGCGATTCGAGCAACTGCAAAATTTCCTCGAGCTGCTTCGGCGCAACTTCATGTCCATCGGAAAGATTTTTCAACCGCACCTCCTCCGTGCCGATTTGCAAAAGTATTTTGTTGAGCTGTGTGTCATCGTCCACGTATTCCGTACGCTTTTTGCGCGTCATCGAATACAGCGGCGGCTGCGCGATATAAACATACCCGTCGCGAACAAGCTGCGGCATCTGCCGGTAAAAGAATGTGAGCAGCAACGTGCGAATGTGCGAACCGTCCACGTCGGCGTCGGTCATAATAATGATTTTGTGATAGCGCAGCTTGGTGATATCAAACTTGCCCTCACCCGCGCTGTCACCGATGCCCGTGCCGATGGCTGTAATCATCGTGCGGATTTCATTGTTCTGAAGCACTTTGTCCAATCGCGCTTTTTCGACATTAATCAATTTGCCGCGAATGGGCAAAATCGCCTGGAACTTTCGGTCGCGGCCCTGCTTGGCCGAGCCACCTGCGGAATCACCTTCGACAATATATAGCTCCGTGTTAACCGGGTCGCGGTCGGAACAATCCGCCAGCTTGCCCGGCAGCCCGCCACCCGTCAGCGCGGATTTGCGTACCGCTTCACGCGCCTTGCGCGCCGCTTCGCGCGCACGCGCCGCATTCAATGCTTTATCAATAATGCGTTTGCCAATTGGGGGATTTGCGTCGAAATAACTCATTAGCCCTTCGTACGTCACCGAGCCGGTAATTCGCTCTACTTCTGGCGAAAGCAATTTCACCTTCGTCTGCGATTCAAATTTTGGGTCGCTGTGCTTCACTGAAATCACCGCCGTCAACCCCTCACGCACATCGTCACCGGTGATCTGCGGGTCCTTTTCCTTCAGCAGCTCGTTCGACTTCGCGTATTGGTTGATGGCGCGTGTCACTGCGCTGCGGAAACCGCTCAAGTGCGTGCCGCCGTCCGGATTGTATATCGTGTTTGTGTAACACAGCACCTGGTCGTTGTAGCTGTCGTTGTATTGCAGCACCACCTGCACCTGCACCTCGATGTCCTTATCGTCCAATTTCTCTTGCATCTCTTTTTGGAACGAAATCGGTTTCGGGTGCAACGGCTCCTTGCTCTTATTAAGCTGCTTTACAAATTGCTCAACGCCATCCTTGTATAGATAACTTTCCGGTTTCAACTCTGTGTTGCGCTCGTCGACAAAGGTAATTTCCAAACCCGAATTCAAAAGCCAGTTCGCGCAAACGTTGCGCGATAATGTCCACCTTAAATTCTGTCGTCTCACGGAAAATTTCCGGGTCCGGCTTGAAAGTGATAAGCGTCCCCGTGTTTTTGGCCTTGCCGATCA